>PPCM01000633.1_pt1 | contig 25489 bp, 18 predicted proteins | sample 1555541 | NCBI WGS metagenome assembly PPCM01 (sample SAMN05284479, study PRJNA326546) | Marine sediment metagenome, whole genome shotgun sequencing project. | isolation source: marine sediment | place: Germany: Wadden Sea | collected 2012-09-05 | reverse complement strand
ACTTCGCGGAACTCCTCATCTTCGCTTATCTGGTGGGATGGCAGTGGCCCCACCGGAAATCTGTGCGGCTTGAAATTTTTATTTACAGTAACAAAGCAGCGCATGCGCAAGCGGGGCAGCGCACTTTCAATAAACGGAAAATCAGGGTGCATGTTTTTAATCTCAACAGATTCGCCACCCTTGAAATATCCGTCCATATACTGGTCTTCCATGGCCGCATTGAAAAATTCATAATTCATGTCATCCGGATAAAACGGCCAACGCTGATTCTTCCACTTTTCATCATAAGTTCCGTTCTTGCTGGCCCGCTGCGGCCACATGAGATCAAGCGGCCCGAATCCGGCAGGGTCCACCTTCTGTGACGGGGAACCGATCTGCTGCTGCGGAAGTTCAATGTTCGGCAGAGGCACAGCTTCAGAACCGTCAGGCATGGGAACCCTGCCCATGCCCTTGCCAAGCGGATTTTCGGCGTAATCCGGTCCGCCGTAGGCATTGGCCCAGACCACGGGCATTTCCACAAACGGTTCCGGGTCGGTGATCAGACCGTTTCTCCAAAAACGGTCACCGAAAATATTGAGTGTTTTTTCCTTCTCCCCCACCCGGATATGCACCTGCGAAGCCGGACGGAGCTGTCCGCGCGGGGCAAAACAGGAACCTGTCACCAGAAATTCACCACGCGGCTTGGGGACTCCCTGATCAATAATTGATTTGGAGCCAAGCTGCGCGGGTACGGTCTTCCAGAGTTCCTGTTCATCAAGCAGATTTTCGGGATCATTGAGGTCAAAAAAGGCCATGACCCCGACACTGAGGTAGAACTTGTCCCCGATGCCAAGCGGGCGGGGAAAGAAGGAATGTTGTTTTTCCTTGAATATCTTCATATCACTCCGGGGCTAGATATTGTTTATCAAGCCTGCGATATTGTTCATCTCTGTTGAAATACTGCTTGCCTCTGCAGAGACAGTGGACAGCGATCCGACCAGCCCGGTCCTGTTACCGGCTGTGTCGATGACATCACCGTTTACATCATTACGCTCAGCAGCCAGCTTGGTAACCTCGCCACAAACATTCGAAACACTTCCCGCAACCTCGGTCACCTGTCCGCCAAGGTTTTCAACTTCCCCGGCAAGCTTGGATGCTTCTCCGGCAAGTTGTTGTGTTGCGCCCTTAAGGTCAGTGTGATCAGCGACAAGATTACTATGGTCAGCACGCAGCGAAGTAAGCTCCCCGTTCATATCAGCGCAGGTAGCATTAAGATTGGTCATATCAATAGACATGCGCTTGTGGTCGGCCATCAGCTCTTCCTTCTCCAGCTCCATCTTACGGGCAGTTCCCAGTACAAGGACATTCTTGGTCAATGTACATTCAATCAGCCCGGCAAGCTTGATCCCGGTTTCCAGACCGGCCACCACATCTTCCTTTAGCCCGAAATACATCTTGGTATCATTCCCGACCAGAATGTCTTCAGAAGAACCGCCGACAAACTTGAATTCGTTACCCAGAAAGACTTCAGCGGAAGAGCCTGCAAAAGCAGAGATATGCCCGCTGGTGTGAAGCTTTACCCCGGCCTTGCCCTGTTCGCTTGCTTCTATCTGTTCGTCGGCGATCTTCTTCACCTTGTCTTCAGTCATCGGCTCATCTTCACCCGCTGCCGGGGGATCATTAGGCTCGCCCATACGAATCCATGAATCGGATTTAGGAGAATGCATCAGGATGCGCTCGCCGCCCTTTTTATCTTCAATATGAATACGGTTCTGGCCCCCGGTGGTAATCTGGCACATGGTCTGGTTGGAATCCTTGACCAGACTGGGATTCTCCGGGTTGGGAGCCGCAGCCTGAATCAAAGGACGATCCGGGTCTCCATCAACGTAGGTAATCAGCACCTCGGTTCCCTTATGCAGGGGGAAGTGCATACCGTGGTTGGCCCCCCCGTAGGGCTGGGCCATACGCAGCCATGTGGTAGCCTTGCCGCCTTTGCGCCCGGACTCGTCAAAAGGCATGATCACCTTGTAGCGTCCTTCCCCGTCCAGCTCGGCGTACTGCCCGCTGCCGGAGGCATCGACCTTGGCATTGAGAGTGCCGGAGAATTTAGGTTTTACCGCCTTGCGTTCGGGCCGGAACTGGGTCTGGGCCGGAATACAGGTAAAGGAATTGCGATAGTAAAGACGATCGGCGTCTTCAGCCAGATTAAGCCCCAGACCTGAGACAAGGTAGGCTTCCTGACTGCCTTCGTGCACGACTTCGGTGGTCAGATAACGCTGGTTGAAATCCTGACGGTAATGATCTTTCAGCTCGAAGATATACCCGGTACGCACATACGGAACCGTGGATACACCGTGAAAGACCTTTTCCCGGCAAAGGAACTCCTGCGACCTTATTTTAGCCAGCTGGTTACCCTCGTCCGGGGTCTTGAAATGCTCTCCGTAGATGTAGATTTCACCCATGCCCTGCTGCGAGACCAAAGCCTCGGCTTTCATTTCAAGGCTGGGCTTGCGGTAGTTGTAGTCTTTGAGCAGAACTTTCTTGGGCAGCGGCTGCTGCTTGAGCATGAAATTCTTGACGATTTCATCGCGGTGGGCGTGGTCCAGATTACTGGGCGGGGAATAAGTGAGGCTGGTCCCCTCCTTCATGGGCGAATGGGAAATATGGGTATCGGTGATAACCATCTTCTCGCCCTGCTCGGTCTGCTCAAAATAGTAGTACATGCCGTCCCGCTCCATCCAGCGGGAGACAAAATTAAAATGGGATTCATCGTACTGGCAGACGTATTCCCAAGAGGGATAAGAACCCTTCAGCTTGAAATCAAAACTCAAGCCTTCCTTGAGTCCGGCCTTTTTGAGCACATCGCCAAGGAAGCCCTGCACGTTCTCATGAAGAAAAATCTGATTGCAATGGGTCAGGGTGGACCACCAGAGCTTGGGAACCAGTTCCGCCCGGTAGAAACAGACTTTCCCGGCCTGATGCAGCTGTTCAAAAGAACTGAGCATGCCCTTGAACGGGATATCCCCGTCTTCACGTTTGATGGTGAATTCCGCCGGATTTTGCAGGATTGAACCGATATCGAGATCATTTTTCTCCGAAAGCAGCGTGATGCTGAAACGGTAAATGGTCGACAAGCCTTCAGTCCCTTTAAAGCGAACCACGCTGAAGGTATTCTTATCCACACCCTTGGACTCGAAAATAAACTTGGGCTTGGAGTTATCTGCCATTATATTACCCTCTCATGCTCATTATTCAGCGGAGAATTCCATTGCAAAGGAACCGTCTTCATCCACACCCAGATGCACCGCCGCAGGCATACCGCCTTCAGTCATGTGCATAAGGATTTCCTTTGACATCCTGGGCAGCACATTGCCGTTCAGGATGTACTCGATATTGCGCGCTCCGGTTTCCACCTCGGTGCAACGGGCCGCGATCTGATCCACGACCGCATCGTCATAGCTCAGCTTCATCTTGTTATTGGCAAGAAGCATCTTCTCCAGCTTGCCCAGCTTGAGGCTGGTGATCAGCTTCATGGCTTCGGGGTTGAGGCTGAAGTAGGGCACGACATTCATACGCGCCAGAAGTGCGGGCTTAAAGTGCTGGGAAAGAATAGGCCGCACTGCTGATAAAACGGCGTCCATAGGCATTTCATCTGCGGAACCGTCACCGGCGGCGGTCATTTCCTGAATCACATCCGTGCCGAGGTTCGAAGTCAGGATAAGGATAGTATTCCTGAAGTTGATATCCTTGCCTTCGCCATCGGTAAGCACACCCTTGTCAAAGACCTGATAGAAGGTGTTCATGACATCCAGATGGGCCTTTTCAACCTCATCCAGCAGGACCACGGAATATGGCTGGCGGCGCACGGCCTCGGTAAGCATGCCCCCCTCGCCGTAACCGACATATCCCGGAGGAGAACCGATCAGCCGGGAAACAGTATGCTTCTCCTGAAATTCACTCATGTTCACGGTGACCACCGAACGCTCATTACCGAAGAGCAGGTCTGCCAAGGACAAACCGGTTTCGGTCTTACCCACACCGGAAGGACCGACCAGCAGGAAAACACCGATGGGCTGGTCAGGATTCTTGATCCCGGCCTTTGAAGCACGGACAACTTCGGCAATAGCCGCAAGTCCCTGGTCCTGCCCCTTGATACGCACCTTCAGCTTTTCATCCAGATCGGCAACAGTGGCTGCTTCATCGCGGGCCATCTTACCCACAGGAATTCCGGTCCAGTCAGAAACAACCCGGCCCACCAGATCGGGGGTGACTTCAATCTGAACCATGGGATCATCACCCTGAAGTTCAGCAAGTGCGGCATCGGCCTTAGCCAATTGTTCTTCCAGATCAGCAAGGCTTTCGACAACAGGGCCGTCTTCGACAGTAACATCTTCGGCAGCCACAGCTTCTTTGGCTGGAACAGCATCAACAGGATCAGTATTGCGGACTTGCTGAATCCGCTCCCGGATATCAAGCACCGCATGGGCGGCTTCTTTTTCCTTTAGCCACCTTTCGCTGATCTCATGGGCCTCGGCTTTCTTGGCCTCTATCTGCTCCAGCAGTTCCTTGTAGTGCTCTTCATCCACTTCAACGGCGTTGCTGCGGTCGCGATCCACGGCTTTCTGTTCCCGTTCAAGGGCCTGCACTACACGCTGGCAGTCTTCCAGCATTCCGGGCTTGGCAGAAAGGTTGACCTTGACCCGCGCGCAGGTAGTATCCAGCAGGTCGATAGCCTTGTCCGGCAGGAAACGCCCGGTGATGTAGCGGTCGGAAAAGACCGCAGCCGCAACGTTGGCATCATCACGGATAATTACATTGTGGGCCTTTTCATAACTTTCACGCAGGCCGCGCAGAATGATAGTTGAGGTCTTAACGGAAGGCTCATCAAGCTTGACCAACTGGAAACGGCGGGCCAGAGCAGGGTCTTTTTCAAAATATTTCTTGTACTCGGTCCAAGTTGTGGCGGCGCAGGTTTTCAGCTCCCCACGGGCCAAGGCGGGCTTAAGCAGGTTGGCGGCGTCCGCGCCCCCGGCTGAACCTCCGGCCCCGACCAGAGTATGCGCTTCATCAATAAACAAGATGATCGGAGTCTCGCTGGACTTGATCTCGTCAATAACTCCTTTAAGACGGTTCTCGAACTCGCCTTTCATCCCCGCCCCGGCTTCAAGCAACCCCATGTCCAACCCAAGCAGGGTCACTTCACTTAGAATTTCCGGCACATCACCTTCAGTGATACGCAGGGCCAGCCCTTCGATAACAGCAGTCTTGCCGACCCCCGGTTCACCCACGAGAATGGGATTGTTCTTGCGGCGGCGGGCAAGGATATCGACCATCTGCCGCATTTCCGGATCACGCCCGAAAACAGGATCAATTCCGCCTTCACGGGCCTTGGCAGTAAAATCAATGCAGAACCGCTCAATAAACCCGCCCTCGCCTTTCGAGGAGGTTCCGACAGCTGAACCCGGAGCAGCGGCGGGCATTTTGTATTCCACCGATCCCTTGGTTACGGTCCAGAATTCCTTGAGCAGTGTTTCGCGGTTAACAGCCGAAAACAGATCCGCGTAATTGCCGGACGCATAAAAATTAGGCTTGCCCAGAAAGGCCAGCAATACAGTCCCGGAACGGATGCGGGTTTCGCCCATTTCAACAGAGGAGATCAACCATGCGTCTTCAAAAAGCTCCAGCAGCATCGGCGAGAACACAGGCTTGCCGGAATTCCCGGTTTTGAAATCCTGCAATACATCGGTGAGTGCGGCGGTTATGCGAGGCACTTCAACCCCGTACTGCCGAAACACGAGCGGAAGATCACTGTTTACTTCCTCAATGCACTTGATGAAAAAATGCTCTACTGAAACTTCATAGTTACTGAGTGAAACACTGAGTCCTGCCGCGTTGTGCAATGCGTTAGTGCAGAAGGTGTCCAGCTTTGAAAGCAGATTTCTTATGTCGACATTGATCATGATTCATACCTCTCATGGACGTGTCCGCCCTTGTTGGGAAAAGACGCTTTCGCATATTCCAAATGGTTCCCGGAAAAAACCCATGTATCGCAGCCGAGACCGGACCACTGCTCGCCGCCGAGCACTGCGGTATTGGCCTCACCGGGCATCATTTCAAGGACCAGATCATATTTAAAAGGTTCCACCAGATAACCGCGCACCAGATTATCCAGCTTGTCTCCGTCTGCGGCTCCGGGAAGCAGCTGGTGAAAACGGCCTGAATCCAACTCATGCAGATGCACCGCGAACTTGCTGTTGCGGTCTTCAAGCTCTTCCCCGACCCATGAACGCTCACCAAGCACATTGGAATCCACACCGAGACAGAATCGCTGGTCATCGGGAATCTTGACCTTGCGCAGCACGCACTGTTCCACATGGATATCTCCATGCTGCAACGAGTCTTTCAGCAGTGTTTCAAGCCCCACGGCACTGCGCGGATACTGGGTAAGCAGGCCGATATGGCGAAAACGGCGGCATTCCGGCGGCACATGAGAAAATGCTTTGTAATGCCCATAACCGAGCAGGCTGTTCAGTCGCTCCAGCCACGCCCCGTCCTTCTCGTCCACAGCTTTGAGCATCAGCCGGGATCGGCTCCAGGCCCGGAAAAACTGCACATATGGATTATTATTGATAATATTCAGAAAATCGCGGGTAACGGACTTGTCTTCAGAGGCTTCAGCCAACAACTCTTCGGTATAAAAAACCGGAAGAGGGGAAGAGGCCCCGTAAAGCCCCAGAAAAGTGGTTTCGAGACGGTAGACGTCGCCGTCCTCGCGCTCTTCCTGTTCAATGCCGGTGAGATCGGTAGCCGGGAAGCCGAGGGACAGCTGCGGACGCACCCGCAGGTGGTCGCGAAAGAACTCTTCAAGCTCCTTGCCTGTGCAGGTATGCGAATGCAGCCGCAACAGGCGAATGGCCTGAAAAAAGGAATACCCGGTCGTTTTATCGAGCAGGTTCCCTGTTACAGAAGCGGACGGTTTCCGATCATCGCAGTCCACTTGTAAAGCTCCTTGTTTAAGGTGTCCTCAACGGTCAGCCGGGTAAAACAGTTGACCGAGGCATAGCCTGAGAAAAAGCGGTTCATTACCGAACTGAACAGATACAGATCGCCGCTGTTGGCAAAGCCGTCACAGCTGAGCGACATCTTGATTTCACGCCCGCGCATGACCAGCCCGCGAACAAGGCGGTCCCCTTCGCTGACCTCCATTCCGGTAATAGCTTCCACACGCTTGGTATTGGCGACCACGGAACTGCGGTCACGGGTATCGGTAAAAATATACAGTTTAACCATTGCCCGCAGGCTTTCCATGTCAGCAACTGAAAGATAATTGAGATAAAGGTGCGAGAGCAGCCGCCAGAGCAGGTTCTTGCCCAGCGGAGGCTGTACCGGGGAGGTGGGCTGGCGGATATTCTCAAATGACGCCAGCTCCGGGGAGGTCCCGGTGGGTTTACTGATATCACCGTAGCGCAACTTTTCCGGCAGGATTCCGTTGGTGCAGGTCAAAGCCATGGACAATGTTTCCGTAACCGGCTCATCACCCTGCGCCGGATAAGCCACAGAAACAAAAAGATCAGTCTTATCCCGTACCGGGGAACGGCGGTGGTGCACCGTGTATACAGGCATTTCCCCGGCCTGCGGATTAAACATATGGAAAGGTTTGTAAGGTTTTTCCTCAACCGTTCCCTGCACATAGCCGACCACGGAATCCACGGAATAAACCTGGTAATCGCCCCCGGAATCACCGGAAGGACGGACCTGATATTCAGGCCGCTTATGATCAAGGATCACCGGCTCCGCATCGCGCTTGAACAGGTTGATTGCCGGAGTAGCGAACAGGCAGATATCCTCTACCGTAAAACGGTCAAAGGTCTGGGGAATCTTCTCCAGTTCCAGAGTTATCCTGAATTTCCCGGTGCTGCCCCGGTTGCGCCAGTTCTCCAGCCCGGTAACTTCAAAGAAAAGAAATTTTTCAGGGAGGATGAAATATTCCTGCAAAATTCTGTAGCCCGGAAAAGACTGCGATGGATAAGGCAGCAAGGCTTCTTCATCTTCAAAACCCACAGCCTTGAGATTCTGCTTCGGAAGCACGCAAAGACTGCCGTCAGCAGAGCTGATTTTAATATCGCGGATATAATTAAAAAGAAATTTGTAGCGCATGGAAGCACTGGCCGCATCCCCGGTAAGATGGAAACGCAGGCTGGAATTATCCCACTCATCCAGCAGGATACCGTTCAACTCCAGATCAATATGCAGATTTCCAGAAGTCCCGGCCCCCTTAACAAGCTCCACCCCGTTGATGCTCAGCGGATGCAAATCAACGTCATACGTAGTTGAAAAAGTGCAAGGAACGCCGCTGACCGGAATCGAAGCAATCTGCGATCCCAGGGGGACACGCACACTTTCCATCAGGCTGGGTTTGGGAGTAAATTTAACTATGGTTGTTGAGGGGATTGGACGCAGATAATGGGGAAAAATAAGCTGTACCAGCCCGTGTATTATCTCCGGGAATTCATCATCCAGCTTCTGGTTGATCATGCCGGACAAAAACGCCGATCCTTCCAGCAACCGTTCCACATCAGGATCAGCCCCCGGTCCGGTCAGCATGGGAGCCAGCGCGGGATGGGTTTTGGAAAATTCCACCGCCAGTTCGCGCAAATGGCTAAGTTCCCTCTGATAATACTTTTCAATCATAACACACTAATTATCCTGCACAGAAATTTGGCCGTCGGGGTCGAGAACCGTCTCGAACACCACTGGCATGTCCTGCCCTTCGAGGGCCAGCTTGGCCTGCAATTTGAAATGCAGGGCCAGCGGGTTATCCTCCATAGGCACAAATTCAATCTTCACGTTTGCCAGCCGGGGCTCATACTTGAGGATAACCTCGGTCATGGATTCCTCGATGGAGCGCACTGCATCCAACCCGGTTGCCCCGATCATGGAAGTGAAGTCCGGCACACCGAAATCCGGGGCGATCTGGGCATTGCCCTGCCGTGTATTGAGGATCATGCGCAGATAATCGAGCACAGACTTGACCACCTGTCCCGGCTCGGCACTATCGCGCCAGTCCGGGTCTTCCTCCATGAACCGTATACGTTCAAGCAGACGCTGCGTGGTCAAGGCTTTCTCCACTCCAAACACCCCACCGCCCTTTCAAGCTGGGACAGCGAAGCTTAATAAAAGATTTTGGGATTATTACCCCTTTTTGCAAAAGGGGGTAATGCCCCCGGCAGGGCGCCGCGAGGCCGCCGGAGGCATTACCCTCAACAATTTCTAACTGGACTTCCAATCGTCGGTATATTCAATATTACCGTCAGCGAAGGTCCAAGTGATCTTGGAATAGGTGAAGCTCACATCTTCCATGTCGTGATAGCCTTTGTTTTCGGCAAGAAAGGTCACGGGTTTGTAATTATGAAGATTCACGATGATCGCTTCTTCCATTTTGATAGTGTAGTACTTTTTCTCAATCCCGGTGGCGTCGATACGGTAATGATCGATTTCAACAGTAAGCTGTTCGCCTTTGCAGCAGGCCTGAGCGAGTTTGGGGGATGCGTTGTCCACATGTTTGGTCACAGTGAACGGCTTGTGAATACGCTGTCCGGTAGGAAGTCCGGTATGCGTATCCTTGGGGATTTCCACATTGTGATCCAATGCATAGACAAGCATGGTATCTTTTTTATCTCCAGTCTGGGTGCAATCACCCTTGATCTGTCCCTGAGTCTTTCCTGTTACCTTCATATTCGAAGTAAGTGCCATAACCCTTCTCCTCAAAATGCATGGTTAAAGGTTGACCGTTGCAGCGGCTGCTGCCGGACTCTTTCGACTAGACTATTCCTTCTCCAGCTTGCCCACCAATGAGAGGGTGAAAGAAGCACCCATGTACTTGAAGTGCGGACGGGCCTTCAGGGAAACCTGATACCAGCCCGGATCGCCTTCCACATCGCTGACCTCGATCTTGGCCATACGCAGCGGACGTCTGCTGCGCACACTGGGTGCGGGGTTGTCCATCTCGGTGACATACTGGGAAATCCAGGTGTTGAGTTCGCGCTCCAGATCGCCACGTTCTTTCCATGTGCCGATATTTTCGCGCTGGATAACTTTGATGTAATGGGCCAGACGATCCATGATCATCATGTAAGGCAGCTGGGTGGAGAGCTTGTAATTAAGCTCGGCTTCCTTGCCTTCCTTGCTGGTACCGAAGAACTTCGGCTTCTGGCAGGAGTTGGCTGAGAAAAAGGCCGCATTATCACTGCCCTTACGCATGGTCAGGCCGATGAACCCTTCCTCGGCAAGCTCGAACTCCCTGCGCTCGGAAAGAAGAACCTGCGTGGGAATCTTGGTCTGGACCGCGCCCATAGCCTCGTACTGGTAGAGGGGCAGATCTTCCACGGCCCCGCCGCCCTGCGGACCGATAATATTTGCGCACCAGCGGTACTTGGCGAATGAATCTGTCAGCTTGGAAGCGAACGCAAAAGCGGTGTTGCCCCAGCAGAAATCATCGTCACCGTCAGAGACGGACTCGTTGTAGTTGAAGCTCTTGGCCGGGAGGGTTTCCGGGCCGTAGGGAAGCCTGAGCAGGAACTTGGGCAGGGTCAGCCCGACGTTACGGGCATCATCAGACTCGCGGAAAGAGTTCCACTTGGCGTATTGCGGCATTTCAAAAATGGATTTGAGATCCTTGAGATTTGGCAGCTCGCTCCACTTCTCAATACCGAAGAAATCCGGTCCGGCGGCGGCGATAAACGGCGCATGGGACATGGCGGAAACAGAAGCGGTATACTGTAAAAGCTTCATGTCCTGCGGTCCGGGACCGAAATCGTAATTACCGATGATTGCACCGAAAGGCTGACCGCCGAACTGTCCGTACTCAGCGGTATACGCCTGCTTGTAAAGACCGGATTTGGTAATTTCCGGGGCATCGTCAAAATCATCCAGCAGGTCTTCCTTGGAGACGTTCATCATCTGGATGCGCACGTTTTCCCGGAAATTGGTACGGTCCACCAGAAATTTGAGCGACCGCCACGAGGATTCCATTTTCTGGAATTCCTTGTTGTGGATGATGCTGTCCATCTGGGCGGAAAGCTTTTCATCAATCTGGGCCAGCATATCGTCAACCAGATTACCGGAAACCTTGGCTCCCTGACGTTCCGGCTTGACCATTTCCTCCAGAAAAGCCTGCAGCCCGGCCTTGGTTACGGAATAGGCTTCGTCTTCGGGCTTGAGTTTGGTGGCCTCCACAATATCATCAAGAAGCGAAACCTCAGCTGAGGATTGTTCAGCCTGCTGTTGTTCGAGTTTTTCTTCTGCCATGGATAATCCCCCTACTCGATTCCAAGTTCTTTGAGCAGTTTTTCGCGCGCGCCGTCATCCTTGACCAGTTCCTGAACTTTTTTCCTGAATTCCGGCACGTTGGAGAGCGGACTCTTCAGGGCTTTCAGAGCCTCACGAAGTTCCATCAGCTTCTGTAATTCCGGGACCTGCCTAATGATCCGGTCCGGGTCGAAATCCTTAAGGCTTTCAAATTTGAGATTGACCGCCATCTGTGCATCGGCGTCCCCACTGACCTTGTCTTCAACACCGAGCTTCAGCTCAAGATCCTGCGCCTTGAGTACTTCATTGAAGTTGTCCTTATCGATGTTGACCGGATCACGATCCTCGACCATGCGGTCATCATCTTTCTGGGTAAAATCACCGACTACCAACAGCTTGAGAGGAAGCTCGACCTCTTCCTTGGCATCCCCGGTATCAGGCTTGTAGACAATATTGACCCGCTCCTTGGGAGCAACAGAACCTTCTTTAGCCATATTCAAGACCTCCGCTGAAAAGTTTCTGGGAACAGTCCAAACCATTTAGAATTACGCCTAACAAATTCATGAGTATGAAATTGTAAGAAAAATACTCAGAATATTTCCCATAAAATAAATATGCATTTATTTTATGGCCCTAACTAACTCCATTAATCTTTAAAGCATCCACAGGGCTGAGCCTGCTGATACGCTGTAAAAGCTCTATACTTTTCGCTGCCGAATCTGCGCTTCCCTCCGCGACCACGGCTTCGTAGGCAACCCGCAATCCACTCAAGGCCAGCTCCGGCTCCCATTGTTCAAGCCCTGAACTCTCAATTTGTTTCAGCAATTCAATGGCATGCACATGGGCCACCCCAGCCTGACCTTCTGCGGTGAGCAGTCCGGTTAATTCGGACCGCAACCTGAACGCAGAACGCAGGGAGGGAGATTTATTAATCATACCACAAATCAGGGATATTGCCTCCAACAATTTCTTATTCGCAACCAATTGATTAGCTTTGTCCATTATTTCAGCCACTTCATCATGACCGCCAGAGGATGCAGCTGCTGCCCCGCCTTTCCCTTTTCCAAGGGATTGCAACCATGAACGGGTCTTTGAATCGGCAAACGGTGTTCCGTCCGCAAAACTGAGCGAGGCCAGTCCGGGCAAACGCTGCAGATAAAACCCAGTTTCCAGCTCAAGGGCACTGAGCGCGTCTGCGTAACCTTCGCCCAAAGCTTTCAGTGCCTCAGCGGACATGCGGGTCAGGTCGAGCCAGAAAAGATATTCCCCGATACGGGATTCGGCCTCGCGCAATGCTCCGCTGAAATCTGCAGATTTGAGTTGGTTGGCGATGGAATCTTTGGCCGGGCCGTCCGGGGCGGGAACCATGGTCTGCCCGTTTTCAGCAGGCGGCAGGTTGGTGATCGGCGTCCATGCAGACATGCGCCGCAACCTGTATCCATTGGGATCAGCAAGGTCATTGGCGAGAAGATATTCGGAAACAGGATCAAGAGATGAAAGTCCGGCCTTGAGAGTGACCATGCATTCATCGGAAGAATTGATATTGCCTGCGCTGACCGCCCCCTGCAAAACGGGGGCAGGGTCAGGCTGCCCGGAATCTCCTGCAGCCGGAGAATCAACAGCTGAAGCAGCTTCGCTTTGCTGCGGTTCGGAAGGGGCTTCTACAGGTAAACGCTGCACGTAACCTGACAAATCCCGGAGCATAGGCGCATCCTCGGATTTTTCCGCCAAGCCTGCATCAAGGTCATTGATGCGCTTAGCCAGCAGGTCCGCAGTATCTTTGGGAATTTCATCACCGTCATAGCTTTTGAGAAATTTCTCGGCATTTTCGATCCACCAGCTGATGGCCCCGAACCTGCCACGCATTCGTTTCTTTGCCGGATAGAGGGTATCCCAGAAGTTGGAGATAAGATCGTGCAGAAGCTGCGCCCCGGCAGAAAGACCTTCCACACCTTTAAAATGCAACAGCCCCACTCCCAGATAGGAGGCGACCTTCAAATCCTTGGACTTACTGCTCAGAATAACGGAACCGAGTTTGACCACCCGCTTCCAGTCCACAGCCCCCCCGGCAGTAGCGCTGGCAAGCTTATCGATTTCCTGCTGCAGCTGGTCATATTCCGGCTCATAGCGGGCATCAATTCCGGCAGGGTTCTCTTCACTGACCGGTTTTCTACCCAGTTCGAGTAAATCCATACATCCTCCACCTCGGCTTGGATTGTTAGCAGCACACCGCCCAGATACAGTACTAATTACTAACAACCATAAACCAGCAGACATAATATGGCAAACCAAGATGGAAATTATAACACACTATTGAACAACAGGATTTTTCACCTGACGATAACCGCACCCCGATCTTCTTTGTGAACCATTGTTAAATAAAAAATCCCTGAAACTCACAAGGGGAGCATCAGGGATTTTTTACTATAGGAGAATTATCAGTAGTCTAAATTTATAAGGAAATATTAATTATACATTTTCAGCTTACATCTTTACCCAATCTTTTCAGGATACTGCTGACAATTCCATCCAGCATGGGCTGCTCCGGAAGATCGAGCACCGAGGCATCTGTCATCTGCCGCTCTACCAGACCGGGAAGCGATGGAATGGAAAAAATATGTTCAGGAAGGCCGTCCAGAGCCGGAGGTGTTCCCTGAATATGCCGGTTCAAGACCAGCACCTGATTATCAAGCCCGAGGTCCTGCGCCATACGTCCCACTTCGGCTCCGGTTTGCAGGCTGCGCATGCTCGGTTCGGAAACGACCACAAGACCGTCTACATGAGTTACTGTCCCGCGCCCGAGATGTTCAACTCCGGCCTCAAGATCAACCAGCACCCAGGCATTACTTTCCATGACAATATGCGCCAGCAAAGCCTTGAGCAGGGCATTGGCATCACAGGCGCAGCCGCCGCCCGCGTTGGTGACCGCCCCCATGACCAGAAGTTTTTTATATCCGGGCGTGACGCCGTTTACCGGGGGCGCACCAAGAGGGATGTCGCGGGCCAATGACTTGGGCAGGTCTGCAACCTCGGGATTCAAATTCAAAAAACCGCCTTCATGGATTCGCTCCCGCACCAGATCTTCACGTTTAATGAGCGGCGTGGGCAACTCCTCCACACTCAGGCCGGAAGCCTGACCAAGGGAAAGAGCCGTGTCTCCATCCACCATCCAGACATCATGACCGTGGCGGGCCAGCCAATCGGCAACCCATGCGGTCAACGAGGTTTTCCCAACTCCGCCCTTTCCGGCGAACGCAATTTTCATAGCACCGTCCTTGCTTCACTATTCCCGGAAAAGCCGGAGAAAGCATTTCGCCCTCTCCGGCATCTTTTCAGTTCTCTATTCGGATAAACCAAGCCCTTTACGCTTCGCCTTGATCCGTTCATCAAACATCTCTGCGGTTTTCACCGGATCGGGTTCAATGAAGAAGGTTGCGCCCACCAGATCTTCGAGACCGGAAACCGCAAGATTGGTCACGGTTTCTGAGCCGAGGATGTTCGGTGGATGTCCAAGGTGGGTGTAGATACCGGAAGCCACCGCGTACAAACCGATAGCGGCAGCCTTCTCAGAATACCATTCCGGGGAAGAAGCCCCCACAGGAAGGTCGGAGATGTCCACATTAAGCCCGTTGGCAAGGGCGGCGCAAAGCTGGAGGATACGGGAGTTATCAACACAGGAACCGTAATGCAGAACAGGCGGGATGCCGAGTGCTCCGCAGACTTCCCTGAGTCCGGGACCGGCCATTTCAATGGCTTCGGGTACAAGCAGCCCGGCCTTACCGGCAGCAGTGGTTACACAACCGGTCGCCAGCACCAGAATATCGCGTTTGATCAGTTCTTTGGCGAGGCCGACGTTCAGTGAATCCTGCTTTATTTTGGGGTTGTTGCAACCGACGATACCAACAGCGCCGCGAATCTTGCCTGCTGCAATGGCTTCAATAAGAGGAGTGAGGGAACCGCCCAAAGCCTCAATCACAGCTTCGTTGGAAAAACCGGTCATGATTTCAACCGGTTCACAGGGAATATCGACTCTTCCGGCATCACGTTCGGCATAGGCTTCAACAGCGATGGAAACAATCTCTTTGGCCTGCTGCATGGCTGTGCGCGGCTGGAAGTCGAAATGGATACCACCGGTAAAGCGGGCCTTGTTGGCGGTATCAATGAATTTGGTATGATAACAGCCGGAAATCTGGACCAGAGAAGGCATGATGCACTGATAATCGACGACGATAGCCTCAACAGCTCCGGTCAGGATGGCAAGCTCGGTCATCAGGTGGTTACCGGCCATGGGGATTCCCTGACGCATGAGCAGTTCGTTACCGGTACAGCAAAGGCCACCGACGTTGATGCCTTCGGCGCCGAGTTCCCTGGCACGTGCAACCAGCTCCGGATCACGGGCCGCAGCCAGAATCATTTCAGAGACAACCGGGTTATGCCCGTGCACGAGCAGGTTAACCTTGTTTTCCTTGATAATCCCGAGGTTAGCGGTGGACATTTTGGGAGTGGGAGTACCGAAAATAACATCGGAAAGCTCCGTACCGATCATGGAGCCGCCCCAGCCGTCAGCCAGTGCTGTGCGGGCCGCATGGATAAGTGTGTTAGGCGCATCGTTATCACAGCCCATATGGGTGCGGTGCATCATTTCCGCAATCTCACGGTCAATGCCACGGGGAGTCATACCGAGCTTTGCCCATATCTTCCTGCGCACTTCAGGAACACGGGAAAGGAAAGCGACCTCTTTCTTGCGGGAGCCGAAATCTGCAAAGCAGCATTCCATGAGATCTTCGGCAACAGCCATAAGCTCACGGCCTTCGGTATCAATGCCTACTTCAGCCGCCAGACGGATCAACTTGGCTTCGTCGGTAATTTTGTAATCCGGAGCTTCGCCTTCCACGATGGCCTCAAGGACTTCAATAAGATCACGGCCATGGTCGGAATGGCCTGCCGCCCCGCTGGCAACAAAACGTCCGAAGTTACGGGCCACAACAACATCAGCGTCAGCACCGCAAACGCCGCGGGGCATTTTTGCACTGATGCGGCAGGGACCCATGGTACAGTTACGGCAGGTGGTTCCGAGTTCGCAGAATTTACAATGGGGGGTCTGCATGGCCATGCGCTCATGCACAGTCTCGATACCTTCCTCCCGGCCTTTCTTGATCATGGCCTTGGCATCATCCCAAATCGTAAGTTCATCAATCGGTTTCGGTTCTTTCGCCATATTTCCTCCTATCCCTGTTTGCGGGAAGCGGCATTGCATTACCCGCAGCTAAAAAATAAAAACCCTACTCTAGTGCAGAGAGTAGACTTTCATTCTAACAGTGTATGTCGCCTAGCGGACAAATAGAAGAAAAATGCAAAAAAACTTTACTGATCCAAACTCAGGCTTAACGGCCTGCCGCCCGCGCCAGATCATCCATGTTGACAATCAGGTACTGTCCGCGCCCGCGTTTTTCAACAAGCCCCGCACGGACCATATCGTTAAGCAGGGTTGAAACGGTCTGGCGGGTTGCGCCCAGCAGCTGCGACAGCTGTTCGATAGTGAGATTGATGGTAACGAGAACGCCGCCATCCTCCTGAACAACCCCGTTATCATGGGCTTCGGTGAGCATGTAGTCCATAAGGCGGTTATAAATATCCTTGAAAGCCAGTCCGCCGATAATTGAAAATGAGTTTTGGAGAATATGCCCCAGCACCCGGACCATGGTGCGCGTAAAAAGCGGAACCGAATCCATGATCCTTTTGACTTCCATGACTCCGGTAGTCATGAGAGTCACATCATCCAAGCCCTGAATGTAACAGCCGGAATGAGTGGAATAAATATCGCCGGGATTGAGGATGCCGAGGGTGAATTCCTTATCCTCGTATGCAAGATAGATACGCACACGCCCCTTAGCCACAACGAACACTAAATCTGTTTCATCAGGCGCAAAGATGACCGCTCCCTTGGCGTAATTTCGTTCATTGAAGATTGCACGCAAGTCGGCAAGATCAGGCTTGGCAAGTTCGTCAAGAAGATTGACGCCGGAGAACTTCATAATCCCTCACAGGGCTACGGTTGTATTTTTTGCAGCACTATCACAATGAATAAACCCCGTCGAATCAAGACCACCGGACCCTTATGCCGGCCTGACTTCTTTTACATCCGGCAGACGGAGTTACCCATTGTCACAGCTCAAGCCTCCTACTTCTGGTTCAAGCAATCTTCACAGATCTCGCCGTCCTGCGTTTCCGCTTTGCTTTTATTTTCTTCCTTGAGGATCAAATCAACGGTTTCTTCGAAACGATCCACCGGAACATAACCGCGTATCGCCACACCGTTAACAAGAAATGTGGGAGTTCCGTTAATCTTGAATCTCTTGGATTCCTGTTCATCATCAACCAGAAATTCGAGCACTTGCTTGGAATTGATACTTTCCTGAAGATCTGCAGGGTCTATATTTATTTCTTGGATGATCTTTTTCAGCACGGCCCCGGTCTTATCTTCATAAAGAGCCTTCTGCTGTGCAAAGGCCAGATTATGGAACCGGTAAGCCTTCTCCTTATCAATACGGGCTATGGCCTCATAAAACAGGGCCAACTCGCGGGATTCCTTGTGCAGGGGCAGATGTTTGAAGAAAAGCCTGTACTTTTCCGGCTGCTCAGTTGCTAATTTGCTAACTACGCTTGCCCCCTTGCTGCAATAGGGGCACAGAAAATCCGAATACTCAACTATGGTCACCGGAGCATCAGCATTTCCGAGCATAATCCGCTCGGCCCATATTCTAGGCTGCAAAGGATTTACCATCCCTGCTTCGAATTTGCTCACACGCTTCTGTTTTTCGCGCTCCTTAATACCTTTATCAAGTATTGCCAGTAAGGCTTCACTGTTTTCATCCAACACATCGAGCACAATATTCGGATTTTCACGTACGGCTTCCCGAAGCTGGTCATTGAATTTCTGTTTATTCGCACAACCGGGAAAAAGAAATACAACCGCCAAGATCAGAACAATTCGCTTGAGCATAAAATCACCTTCAATCATTTCACAATCCAATTCAAAACTATTCATAGAAACATGCTGTCCGCCAGTTTATGACGGACAGCAAAGTAATTTCAGGACTATTGTCCGTTCAAACCGCAACCCCAATGGTTTTTATCCCACGGGTATGACTTCTTCGGCGGGAACTGTGCGGGAGTTGGAAAATCGCATCCGGTCCGGCAGAGATTATTCCCGGACTTTGTACTGGCTTTACAAAAATTAGTCAGCGGTGCGATCCATGAATCATGCGGAGTCAACCTATGCTGATTACCTTGGGGATCAAAAACAGTTGTCCCATAGTTGTAGGCCTGTACGGGATTCATTCTTCTGTAATTAAGCAAGTGGGCTACAGAAACATCCCCGGTGCGGTCACAGCCGGAAATGCAGTGAATATAAATCAGGTAAGGAATAGGATTAGAACTATCCAAAAGCTTACCTATTTTTTCGACAAGATCTTTAAGCGTTTTTGCATCAGTCGCAACTGGCTGAATTTCCCACCACAAAAGAGCACCGGAAGTTGCGTTGGTTGCAGGTATTTTAAATGTACCGTTAACATACTGATTTTTAGGCGGGATTGCAGTGGCGTTAGTTACTTGGGTGTCAAAGAACCTGTACTCTGCATTAAGCACATAACCATTGGTTGGATTCCCGGTTGAAGGTGGTTGAGTCAAGTCGTCGTTGATCAGACTGATATCGACAAAAACAAACTCATCCGGGAACGCCCCATCGCCGACCTGTGTTTTGTAACGGCTTTTAAGGGCCGCCAGAAGACCCGGAAAATCGAAGTATTCTTTATTATCCTTGACCAACGTGGGGTTCGGGCCACGGAAAAGAAGATTCTTACCGTTCTTATCCAGAAGATAAGCCTGCCAGTAGTTCTGCTCTGAAGGGTTCACATGGGTGATGGGCAAAGCATGAAAATAGTTATTTCCAGAAGGAGCCTGAATGTACTGACAGCCTAGACAGCCAGGTGAGTTGTAAGGAGCAGAACATGAAGGGTCGATCTCCCAGGTAAAGCCACTTTTTGTATTTACAGTACAATTGAAATTCTGGCCCATGGTCCCGCTTGTCAGCTGGATCATATATGATGCATCGACAACCATATTTGTGGCGTTATCGGACGCGGGTTGATTCCCCCCAAAATATTCCTTTGTACTGTTATCAATTTTTCCGTTCTCCATCTTCCAGATGGTTACATCTGTATAATCATTAAATTTATCAATCTTATTCCCCGGCAGGGTAAGCCTAAAATGTTCGGCGGCTACCTGCGGAACATTGGGAATCAACATAAGCGCAGAAAAAAACAAAAAGACAAGACATAATCCCCTAATTTTCTGAACACAAATCATTCTTTCCTCCCTAAATTAAACTCTTTGTTGATCATCCTGCCATAAGCTGCATCTGAAATACAGGCAGCAGGATCGCCATAACAATAAAACCGACCACCGCACCCATGACAAGAATCATGACCGGTTCAAGCATGGAGGTGAGGTTTTTAACCAACTGGTCCACCTCACGCTCGTAGTGTTCAGCAATTTTCCCCAGCATGGTGTCCAATGAACCGGACTCCTCACCCATGGAAATCATTTCCGTAACGTAAGCCGGAATGACCCCGCTGTCCTTGAGCGGAGTGGCAAGCTTGCTGCCCTCGCGGACCTCGGAAGTGGCCTGCTCAACAACCTTTGACACGGCGACATTTCCGGTGACCCCGGCACTGGATTGCAGAGCGGACAAAAGCGGGACACCGGAACCGATCAGGGTTCCTAGAGTACGGCACCACCGGGCCATGCTGACCTGAAGAACCAGAGGACCGAAGGCCGGAATTTTAAGTTTTCCGGTATCAATGCGCATCCGTCCGGCGGGAGTGGACCCGATCTTTTTCCATGCTGGTATGACGATCGCCAGCGTCAGCGGCATCAGCCACCATGTCTGTTGCAGAACGTCTGAAATTTCGATGAGAATACGGGTGGCAATGGGCAGTTTCTGGCCCATGCTCGAAAACATCTGGGCAAATCTGGGAACCACGAGCAGCATCATGGTTGTGATGGCCCCGACCATGGCCACAAGCATGATCACCGGATAGATCATGGCCCCGGAAACCTTGGAGCGCAGGTCTTCCTGCGCCTCACGCATGAAGGCCAGTCTGTCCATGGCCTGATCGAGCATGCCCCCGGCCTCGCCTGCTGCCACGAGGGAAATGTAAAGAGTATCAAAATGTTTAGGATATTCAGACAAGGCCCGCGACAAGGGCATCCCCTCACGCACGCGGATATTTATCGTGGTGATGACTTCCCCAAGCATGGTCCCGGCATTCTGGTCCTGCAAAAAGGACAAGGCCCGCACAAGCGGAAGACTGGAGCCAAGCAGGGTGGCGAACTGGCGGGTAAAGGATGTCACCTGCTTATAACTGATCCTGCCTCCGAAAAGAGACTGTCCTTTGTGGCTGGCCTTCGGTTCTTCACCAGCAGGACTGCCCTTGCGCTCAACCCTGAGAACCCGCACTCCCTGCCCGGCAAGTTCACGCTGCACAGCAGAAGCATCAGCCGCTTCCATTTCACCGGAAAGCTGCTGCCCTTCTTTGATTGCTGTATAAATGAACGTTGCCATGTATTCTCCGAGTTTTGTCTTTCCTAATTATCCTGAGCCATGCGGTAGACTTCCTCTTCCGTGGTCAGCCCCTTGGCGGCCTTGGCAAGACCGTCCTGAAGCAGGGTCCGCATGCCTTCTTTCTGAGCCTGCGCCCCGATTTCAGCCGCACTGGCCTCATTCTGGATCAGGGCCTGGATGGTCGGGGTGTTGACCAGAATTTCAAAGATTCCGACCCTGCCCTTGTACCCGGAACCGTCGCAGACTTCGCAGCCCACAGCCTGCCATTTACCTTCCTCATCCTGAGTTTTACAATTGGAACACAGCCTGCGTAGGAGCCGCTGAGCCATTGCCCCCGCAAGGGTCGGGGCAACGAGGTATGGAGCTATACCCATCTCCACCAGACGGGTGACAGCAGTGGGAGCATCGTTGGTATGCAGGGTGGAAAGGACAAGGTGTCCTGTCAGCGAGGATTGAACCGCGATTTCAGCTGTTTCAAGGTCACGGATTTCCCCAACCATGATGATATCCGGGTCCTGACGCAGAATAGACCTCAGGGCTGCCGCAAAAGTCAGCCCCACTTTGGAATTAACCTGAATCTGGTCAATGCCGCGCAACTGGTATTCCACAGGGTCTTCCGTGGTGATTATCTTTAGTTCCGGAGACTTGATGTAGTTCAGCGAGGCATAGAGGGTAGTGGTTTTACCGGACCCGGTCGGCCCGGTCACCAGAATCGCCCCGTGGGGCCTGTGGACCAGTGTTTTCCAAATCTCCAGCATTTCCGGCTCGAATCCGACATCCGCAATATCAACCTTGATGGAAGATTTATCCAGAATACGCATGACCACCCCTTCGCCGAAGACAGTAGGGGTGGAGGCCACACGGATATCGTAATCAGACTGCTCCATTTTCAGGCGGATGCGTCCATCCTGCGGGATGCGCCGTTCGGCGATATCCAGATTGGACATGATCTTGATACGGGAGATGATTGCGGCCTGATACTTTCTGGGAACGGTGTTGACTACGTGCAGAATACCGTCAACCCGGAAACGGATTTCCAGACCATCTTCATAGGGTGAAATATGGATATCCGATGCCCCTTGAGAAATGGCATCGCGAAAAGAATTGTTGACCAGACGGATAACAGGCGCGGCCTGTGCCATATCCCGCAGATCCTCCACGTCATCCAAGGAATCCAGGTCGTCATCCAGACTTGTGAAAACCCCCTCCATTCCTTCACCGGAGTAAGCCCGCTCCAAAGCATCCACAAGATTATCCGCCGGAGCGAAAACCATGTGCACCTTCATCTCCAGAGCCTGTTTCATCTCGGATAAGGCAGTACCGATAAAAGGTGTTGCCACAGCCACCCTGACCCAGCCGCCATCTTCTTTTGAGAGGGGCAGGAGTAAGTGGTTCTTGGCAAAACCCTCAGGCACAAGCTGGATCAGCCCCGGTTCGGCAAGATAGGTTTTATCAAGCTCCATCCATTCCATGCCGAGATACTCCGCCGTGCTTCTGAGAGCGTCCTGTTCGGACTCCCCGGCCGCCCGGAGCCGCTGCCACCATGCCCTGATCCGGTCCGGAGAAGACAAGTCGTGCGGGGTAGCCGGAAGGAGATTTATTTCGTTTTCCTGCATAGCTTTTTCCGGGGCTAGAGGTCGAAAATCAAGCCGAATTCATCAACAGCCATTGGGCTTTCTGATTTACGCAGACCGCTCATAGCATCAGCCTCGTCCGGTGTGGCAATCACGTATGGAGTCAGGAAAAGCAGAAGTTCCGACTTAGTCATCTGGTCTGACTGAGTACCGAATAGCGGACCAAGTATCGGTGTATCACGCAAGTAAGGTGCACCCTTCTTCTTCAGATCATCGTTAGCACTCATCAATCCGCCGATAACCAGTGTCTGGGCATCCTTGACCAGTACGGTCGTCGAGGCGGCGCGGTCGGTGGACTTCCATTTGTCCGGGTCGGTGTCGTCAGTCTGCAAACTGGAAAGAGTCTGGTCTATTTTGAGAGTCACATCCCGGTTTTCAGCAATGGTCGGAGTAATATCCAGCTGCATGCCGAACTTACGATGGTCGTAAGTTTTGATTACATTCTGCTGCGTAGTCACCGAGGTCTGCGTCAGTTTGAGTATAGGAATCTCCGTGCCGACGGAAATACTCGCCTTCTGGTTATCAAGAGCGACGATATGCGGTGCGGAAACAACGCGGGCGTTATCGTCCGAGGCGAAAAAGTGCATCATCATTTTAAAGTTATCCGAATCAACTATAGAAAACTTAAGTGCCTCCTGCGCGGCATTGGCAATTCCAGCAGTACCGAAAATCGTACCGAAATCCAAGGCCCCCTTAAGATCTACACCGTCCGCATTGGTGTTAAACATCCACTCAAAACCGAGCTTGGTTTCATCAGTGAGAGTCACTTCCACCAGATAAGCCTTGATGGAAACCTGCATGGTGCGCACATCAAGCGTACCCACAATTTTATCAATATCCGTATGGACACTTTTCGGGGCCAGAACAATCAGTGAATTAGTTTCCTCCATAGCCAGAATCTGTACTGTGCCCTGCCCGCTTTTAGCTACTTGCTGGGTATAAAGCTTGGTCAGCATCGGAGCCACTGTTTTGGCCTCAATGTATTGCAAAGAATATGTCTTTGAAGTCGGCAGGGAGCCGGGTTTGTCAATGTGGCTGATCAATGTCTTCAACTTCTGTACGTTGGCTGCAGTATCAGTGAAGACGATGTAGTTATTGGACTTTCCTGAAAATATGGAACCCTCAGGGGACAATATCTGCTTGAAGTCTGCGATTACGTCAGCAGCCTTCAGATATTCAAGCATAAGCACTTCCGTGACCATTTGGTCACCGCCGACAGTTATGGAATCCACATTCAGCCCTTCGTGCACTGCTTCACTTTTGGAAACGACCTTGTAGTAACCGCCCTGCTGCACAAGGGTATATCCTTTCATTTCCAAAACCGAATAAAGCAGTCGCAAGGCTTCAAGCCTGCTCACCGGCTTAGGGGAAATGACCGTCACCGGTCCCGTGAGCTGATGGTTGGGGATGAACGTTTTTCCCATGAGATGAGAATAAAATTCCAGCACAGCCATGATGTCGGTCTGCCTGAAATTGATCTCGATTTTGTTTTTGGCAGCAGCTGCGGCAGTTCCTCCCGGACCACCCGAAAGCGGCAGACAAAAAGCGCTGATCATTACCAGAATGGCAAAACAACGTATGCTTTGTGCGAATCTCATCATAAAAATCTCACCTAATATTTTCCTGAATGTGTTTTGGTTTTATTTCCCCTGCCATGCAGGTCAGGGAACCTTGATGTCCACATTCATGGGTTTTCCTTTACGGATGATTGTAAGAAACACGTCCTTGCCAATCTTGTTTTTCAGCACCGCACTGACCTGCGCGATAGAACTGACCGGCCTTCCGGAAACCGCCAGCAACAAATCCCCCGGTTGCAGTCCGGACCCCTTGCGCAACACCCGGGCCACTTTGAGACCGCTGGAGGAAGAAATTCCAAGGTCTTTACGCTCTATGTCGGACAGGGGAATCAGGTTCACTCCAAGTCCACCGACCGTTGCATTGCCGCCTGCGCCGACAGCACTCAAAGGAGCAGTGAGAGCAAAAGAAAGTCCCTCTTTTTCAGTAATACCGGACTCATTCAGTAGAATCTCCGCCTGTTCTTCCCACGCGCTGTTCATCCTTAGAGTGGCATTCTGATCATTGCGGGTCAGGACAACATAGCCGGATGCTATCTCCACAACTATGCTTTGCCGGACAATCTGTCCCAGCGAGACCAGAGAACTTGCACCACCATTAATTCCGGTGATGATTGCATAGGATTTACCTGCCCCCGGCATGGTTGCCTTCAGGGAAAGGCCTGAAATTTCCGGTCCCGGAGGAAGAGGCGGAGGCGGGGCAGCAGATTTCTTTTTGTAGGACCGGTGCACTAAATTCAGCTGTCCGAATTGGAAGATATGATGCCGCTTGGTGCTGAAAAAAGAATAGTGGGGATAAGCCAGCGGATCAGGCGGAGGAATATCGCGGGTGGCATCCACATAATTCACTGCCTTGGGATGCGGAGCGGGCAGGGCAAGAATGATCACCGCCCCGGTAACCGTCAGTGCCGCGACAATGACTGCGATCCTGAACAAACTGTTAGCCGCGCTTTTGTGAAGGTATTTTTCCATGCCCATGACTATCCCCCGGTCCCGTGTATGGCGTTCATGTGCGTGGCATTCATATGTTTGGAATTTTCAAGGGTAGAGTTGCCATGAGCGCTGCAATTAAAGACCTTACGGGCGAACCGCCAGTCAATCACATCAGCCTTGGGAACGACCACATCGTAGCCCAGTTCCTGCTTGAAAAAGCCCTCATACTTTTTAAAATATTCATCGGTTTTGTTTTCGGATTCCGGCTCAGTGCAAAAATAAACCTGTGCCTCTTCCGCGCTGAGGAAACGAACACTCTTCATAATCTCTTCAATTGTCCGGCGGGAAACGCCCTGCGGATTGTCTTCAGTCAAAAAGGCCAAAGCCTGATCAGGATTATCATGCCACCAGCGGACAGCACGGGAAAAACCGTTAAT
>PPCM01000632.1_pt1 | contig 25530 bp, 21 predicted proteins | sample 1555541 | NCBI WGS metagenome assembly PPCM01 (sample SAMN05284479, study PRJNA326546) | Marine sediment metagenome, whole genome shotgun sequencing project. | isolation source: marine sediment | place: Germany: Wadden Sea | collected 2012-09-05 | reverse complement strand
TACTTGTAATTTATTTAGAATATCAAAATACTTACTGTATATATTTAACACTTTGTGTTAAAATAATTCTTGTAGATAAGAATTTTGGGGAGGAACTTATGAAAAGCATTAAAGGAAAAATCTTAATAGCAATTACAGCGTGTGCAATTCTATCTGTACTGGTGTCCAGTTTGTTAATCACTAGTAAAGGTTCTAGTGGTATTTACGATGAGGCTAGATCAAGGCTAGAATATCAATCAAAGGAAATTGGTTTACGAATTCAAGCTTTACTAACTAATACAGAAGTTACTATCGAAAACACAGCATCTACTATCGAAAATACTGTTGATATGAAAAAATATCAAATCGAGAATTCGTATAGGAGCTTAACATCAAATAACCTTAAACGAATTTTAACTGATGTTGCAGAGAACTTAGATGGAACACATGAAGCATTTTTCATTATAGATCCTACCTTGGAGATAGACGAGCATCAGATATCTATCACAAATGATGAAACAGGGGCAATTTTAAACAAAGTTTCACTTGATATCAGTAGCTTTAATGTGAGTGATGAAACTGCTCCACCAGCAGAACTTGCATGGTTTTTTGAAGCCAAATTAGCAGGTAAAGAAGCCGTAGACAACAAAGTACCAATTGTTGGTATTTGGTCAGAACCTTATTATGATGAGGATGCTCAAAAAGTACTTATAAAATATGTAAGACCTATTTACAAATACTTTAATTTTGTTGGAGTGACAGGCGTTACAATTGATTATAGTGTTATTGAAAATCAAATAAATGCTGAAAAGGTTTATGAAACTGGTTATGCATACTTGTTAGATCAAGACTTAAATATTTTGGCACATAAATTATATGATGTTGGTACAGATCTTCTGTCTCTTGGAGAAGGTGTTAAACCATTGTATGATGCTATGATGAACTCTGATTCTGACGTAAAAGAGTACAAACTGGATGGGAAAAAATCTATCAGTGGTTTTGTGCGATTGAGTAATGGATGGGTTGTTGGTATAACACCACCAATTAAAGAAATATTTGAGGCTAGAGATGGCATGAATCGAATATTTATAATTGTTTTAATTGCTGTTATTGTTATTTCTTCTGTGATAGCAATCATTTTATCATCAATGTTGGCTAAACCACTTAATAAGGTTACAAATGCCTTAGAACAAGTAAGTGAATTAGATTTACAACAGGATGACAATGTTGATAAGCTGATGAAAGCCAAAGATGAAACTGGGAAAATGGCAGCTCAACTTGATAATATGAAAACAGCCCTAACAGAGATTGTTTTAAGATTGCAAGGATTGTCTTCAGAATTATTCGTTAAATCAGAAAATATGACCATTGTAAGTAATGACTCGATGGAATCAATTAATACAGTATATGCATCTGTGGAAGATTTGACAATGGGTGCAAATGATCAGGCTGAGGAAGCTCAGAAGAGTAATGAAGAACTGTTGATTTTAAACTCTAAAATAAATACCGTTATTGAGAGTGTTGGAAAAGTTCTTGAGTATTCAAATAGCACAAAAGAACTTAATGAATCGTCTATCGAAGTTGTAGAATCTCTTAAGAAATCTACAATAGAAAATGCAGAAAACACTGATGTCATGGAAAATAATGTGGCTGAGTTACTAAGAAAATCAAATCAAATCGAAGAAATCGTTAATGTAATTAAAAATATTGCAAGTCAGACAAACTTATTAGCATTAAATGCATCTATTGAGGCAGCAAGAGCTGGTGAAGCGGGTAGAGGTTTTGCGGTTGTTGCTGAGGAAATAAGAAAACTTGCTGTTCAAACATCTGAATCAACTTCAAAAATTGAAGAGTTTACAGTAGATATTGAGAATCAAGTAAAGGTTGTGTCAGATAATATTCAAGTAGCTAGAGGAAATGCTGATCAAACTGAAGAAGTTACAAAGAACGTGGAATATTCTATCAGTAATACTATAAAGAGTGTAAAAGGTATTATTGAATTAATTGAGCAGCTGACAACTGAGTTAACGGAAGTTAATTCATCTAAAGATGTTGTTATTAACTCTATTGGTAATATTGCAGCTGTTACAGAGGAATCTTCAGCAGCAGCAGATTCAGTATCATCAATGATGGAAAATCAAATTGAGAATATGGATCAAATTCAATTAATGACTGGCGAAATCGCAAAAGTTGCTGAGATGATTGAAAATGAGATGCAAAAATTCAAAGTAGATGCTGAGTCACATCAAAATAAAGTTGTTACTGAAGTTGTAGAAGAAGTAGTTACTGAAGTTGAAGAAGAACCTGCTGTAGAAGTTGTTTCTGAAATTGAAGTAGCGAATGCTACAGAAGAGGATTTTGTTGATTAAATACTGAAAAGTCTAAGATTATTCTTAGACTTTTTTTATACAAATATTGTTTGTAATATTTAATATGTCGCGTATAAAGAAATGAATGTAAGCGCTTTAATTAGAGTTTTAACTTTGGTATACTGATGTAAAAAAAGGAGAATATTATGTATTTTGATAAAATAGTAGAATCGATTAAAACACATCCTGATGTGATTGGTATTATGTTAGGAGGTTCAAGGGCAAATGAAAGTCATGATTCAACTTCTGATTATGATGTGTATGTCTATACGAGTAAAAAAATTGAAGAAGAAGATAGAAGGCGTCTTATCCATCCTTATGTAAAATATATGGAGTATTCAAATGAGTTTTGGGAATTAGAGGATGATGGTATCCTGATAGATGGTACAGATATTGAGTTCATATACAGAAATATAGATGAATTGGATCATACTTTAACAGATATAGTGTTCAATCATAATGCGTGGAGTGGTTACACAACGTGCTTTTGGGACAATCTACTGAACTCTAAAATTCTTTATGATAAGGACAACTGTCTTGGTCAATTGGTAAAAAAATTTAATATAGCATATCCTAAAGAACTTCAAGAGAACATAATATATAAAAATTCTAGATTATTAATGGATTATATGCCATCATTTTTTTATCAATTAGACAAAGCTGTTAAAAGAGATGATTTGGTTAGTGTAAATCATCGATTAACAGAATTACTAGCATCTTACTTTGATATTATTTTTGCATTGAATAAGACTTTACATCCAGGTGAGAAAAGACTGATAGAAAAGACAAAATCTCTAAGTATACTTCCGAAGGATTATGATAATGTGATTCGTGGTGTTTTAGAATCTTCAGGAGAGGTTCTACTTAATAGAGTACGAGAAATGATAGAAAATCTTTATGATTTACTAGCACAGAAAGGTTTCACGATCACTAGAAGTAGCTATACGAATGGCTCAGAAGCTTAAAAAATATATAATATAATATAAAAAGTGACTCTATAATCTAGGGTCACTTTTGTTTGAATTAAGTTTAGTTTTGATGTGTTGGTATCTCTTTTCATAGAAATGTAACATTTTAGTTGACAATATTCAGACTATTCGGTAAAGTTAAGGTAGTTCATAATTTGAACTGATGTGCGTATTGCGAACAAGATGAATAAAAGGGGGAAATTTGTTATGGGAAGTAAGATTTTCAGAATGCCTCACACATATGTTATTCTGGCTATAATTATTATTGTAGCTGCATTAGCAACATATGTTGTACCAGCAGGTCAATTTGAAAAAGTACAAAATGAAGCAACAGGTAGGAGTGTAGTAGATCCAGATTCATTCACTTATGTAGAACAAAGTCCGGTTGGTTTCTTTGATGTGTTCAAAGCGATTCCAACAGGAATGAAGAAGGGCGCTTCTATCATATTCTTTATTTTTATTGTAGGTGGAGCATTTGAAATGTTCACAGCAACAGGTGCCATAGAAGCGGGAATTGGTAATGCTGCAAGAATGTTAGATGGAAAAGAAAAATTGATGATACCTTTGTTTCTCGTTATTTTCTCGTTAGGAGGGGCGACCTTCGGGATGGCGGAAGAAACCTTAATATTTGTTCCAGTTGGAATAATGTTGGCAAGATCACTCGGTTATGATGCTCTTGTTGGAACTGGTATGGTTACTTTGGGTGCTGCAGTTGGTTTTAACTCTGGATTTATGAATCCGTTTACTATTGGAGTTGCACAAGGAATCGCAGAGTTACCATTGTTTTCTGGAATGGCTTTAAGATTAGTTATTTATGTTGTTTTCTTAGCGGCAACTACTTTTTTCCTAACAAGATATGGTAACCGTGTTAAGAAAGATCCTACAAAAAGTTTGGTTTATGACTTAGAAAAAATGGCATTAAAAGATTCTAAGGCACTAGATGAAATTAGAAAAATGACAATGAAAGATAGTTTAGTACTACTAACACTTGGTCTTGGTTTATTTGCTATTGCCTATGGTGTTATGAAACATGGTTGGTATATAACTGAAATAGCTGCATGTTTCTTATTAATTGGTATCATCGGCGGATTTATTGGTGGTTTATCGCCAAGTCGATTGGCAGAGAGTTTTGTTAAAGGAGCAAAAGCGTTAACATTTGGAGCTTTGGTAGTTGGTGTAGCAAGAGCCATACTAGTTGTTTTACAAGATGGTATGATTGTTGATACAATTATTAATGCAATGGCTGGAGCAATTTCAAATTTACCAAGTTCAATATCGGCACTTGGTATGTATGTGACTCAAATCGTTATTAACTTCTTCATTCCATCTGGTAGTGGACAAGCAGCGACAACTATGCCATTGATGACACCGCTGGCAGATCTAGTAGGTGTAACAAGACAAACGGCAGTACTTGCATATCAATTTGGTGATGGTTTTACAAATTCAATCATTCCAACATCATCTGTTTTGATGGCATATTTATCAATTGCAAACATTCCATATAACAAGTGGGTAAGATGGGTAGCACCGCTTATAGGTGTTTGGGTTGTAATTGGTGGAGTTACAATCGTAGTTGCAAATGCAATCGGTTATGGCCCATTCTAATATAATGGAGGCGACATGCAAAAGAGAATTGAAGAACTAGCTGATAAACTGTATAACGAACTATATACTTTGAGTGATTTTATACATAAAAATCCTGAATTAGGTTATGAGGAGTATAAGTCATCAAAGGGACATATTGAGCTGTTGAAACTTCATGGTTTTATTGTTGAAGAAAGATATCTCAACATTGATACAGCATTTAAAGCAGTTTATAAGAATAGTGATGCATCTGATAGAGTGACGATAGCATATTTAGCAGAATATGATGCACTACCTGGCTTAGGTCATGCATGTGGTCACAACTTACTTGGTACAGCTAGCACAGGTGCTGGTATTATTCTGTCTAAGTTGTTAGAAGAGATTGATGTACCCACAGAAATTATTATTTTTGGAACACCAGCTGAAGAAACATCAGGCACAAAAGTGAGATTTGCTCAGGAGGGATGCTTTGACAACATTGATGTAGCTTTAATGTCTCATCCTGGAGATGGCTATTATAAGTCAGGTAAGTCATTGGCTTTGAAAGCATTAGAGTTTGAGTTTTCAGGGGTAGCTGCTCATGCGGCATCTAATCCAGATAAAGGCGTGAATGCTTTAGATGCTGTCTTGAATATGTTTACTAGCATTAATGCTTTAAGACAACAGATTAAATCTACTGCAAAAGTTCATGGAATTATCACAAATGGTGGAAAAGCTGCTAATATCATACCTGATTATACAAGTGCTCAGTTTTATATAAGAGCAACAAATGTTGGGTATTTAAATGAACTGACAGATAAAGTAATTAAGTGTGCTGAGTTTGGTGCAATGGCTTCAGGATGTAAGATGTCGTACAATGATTTTGAAGTATCTTATAAGAATCTTGTGACCAATGAAACTTTGTCAGCACTTCATACGAGATCTATTGAAGTATTTGGGGTGAGTGATGGTGGTAAGGAAAGAGAAACATTTGGTTCATTAGATGCTGGAGATGTTAGTCATCTTGTGCCAACAATTCATCCATATCATAAGATCGCACCAACTGGTACGATTGCTCATACACCAGAATTTGAAAAGTATGCAGGAGGCAAAGAGGCATTTGATGCAAACATGATAGCGACAAAGGCATTGGCTTTAACGGGATGTGAGTTGATCTTAGATCAATGCCTTCTTAAGAAGATTAAAGAGGAATTCTCAGCTAGATTCATAGATTAAAATTGACACTCATCTTATTTTCTTCTATGATTAGTCTAGAAGAGTGAGGTGAGTTATGTCGAATGAAATAGCGTCAATTGTAAAAGCCGTTGATGTTTTAAATTACTTAAAAAATAAGCCTTATCAATTTACAGCAAATCAAATAGCTGAAGGAATTCATATTAATCGTACAACGGTACATAGAATTCTTAAGACATTAATTTCAGTACATATGGTATCGAAGAATGAAGAAAGCAATATGTATAGAATTGCGTATAAAGCATATGAGATTGGAATGACTTATCAATCTTCTTTGGATCCAGGAAAAGAGATTCGAAATGAACTTCGAATTCTTGGTAAGGAATTAGGAATAAATGTTGGATATGCTATCAAGCGAAATATGACTGTTGTAAGTTTATATGAGATCAATGAGTTTACAAAGGTGAAATTTGGTTATACGGAAGGTACTGAGTACTCGTTAGTAAGAGGAGTAACCGGTAAGACTGTTATGGCTTATCATGAACCATTTTCTGAAGTTGAGGCATTGATAAATAATATAGAGTTGGTCAGTAAAACACCTAATACACCGATGGATCATAAGACGATTATTGAAGATATGGCGTGTATAAGGAAAAATGGATATGGTATTAGTGATGGAGAAAACATCCTTGGATTTGTTGGAATTGCAGTACCTGTTTTTGACCAAAATAATAGAATTCACGGCTGTGTGACATCTGTGGCAGTGAAGGATGGTCTAGCAGATGAGGATTATCAAAATATCATTGAAAAAGCAAAAAAATGTGCACATAATATAACAAGAATTGTTTAAAGAGTTAAGAGGGCTTGGGTTAATCCTAAGCCTTCTTTTATATTTTCTAATTGTTAGGATCTAACAATATTTTAAACAATATGTGAAACTATAAATATATGAGTGAATTTTGTGGTGATTCAGAATACTTTATGATAAAATCTTTTAGTATCGTCTCCTTGTTTCAGAGCCTACGATTAAAAAATGTGAATCATCTGGATAACATATATCTTATGTCAGTTCAATGAGTAAACATGGTAATTGTAATAGATTGAAGAACGGTATTATTTGTCAATTGTCTAAGAGGTACAAGGAGGGAACATGAAATTTTATCAAAAACTTCAGTTTAAACTGACTGTCATTATTGTACTAAGTATAGTGATACCACTATCAATAGTAAGTATGTTTCAGTCATACATGAGTATTAAAGAATTAAGGGAGAATACAAATCAGATTAATACTCAAGTAGCACATGGTATTGAACTAAAAATTGATGCTATTATGGAAGGTATTGAACATGGTATGCTCATGCTGAGTAACAAGGAAAGTGTTCAGAGTCTGGATAAGAAAAAAATGGATGATCCATTACAGGATATTGTAGAAATCAATCCTTTGATTAACCAAGTTTATGTTATGGATAAAACAGGAATGCAAATCTATAAGACTTCTGGAGAGTTGGGAGATCGTTCTGATAGAGCGTATTTTACTAATGCTATGGCTGGAAATCTAAATTACTCAGATGTAATCATATCGGGTTCGACTGGTCAACCTGTTATTGTAATAGCGGCACCGATTCATAAGAATGGTAAAGTTGTTGGTGTTATTGGTGCCAGCATTGATTTATCTATACTATCTGAATTGGTCATCGTTGATGGTGGAGAAGGAAGCTATGGTTACATAGTTGACCGTACTGGTAAGACTATTGCACATCCGAACAATCAATTTGTAGCAGATATGTTAGATGCTACATTCTTAGAACCTGTACAAGAAGTTATTCAAGAGAAACATGGAACGATTAGTTACGAGTATGACAATGACAAGAAATTGGCATCGTATGTTTATTTAGATAGATTAAATTGGGGTATTATAGTGCAGGTGCCTGAAAGAACTGCTATGGCATCAGCAAGAGAACAACAATATTATTTTGTATTCGGGTTATTGTTTGCAATCATCTTTGGTTTAATCTTAGGTATTAGTATTTCTAAGTATATAGTAAAACCTATTAATCATATAAAAAGTATCATTGAGAAATCAGCAGAAGGTGATTTTACAGCTGAAGTTAATGATAAAGTACTCCATAGAACAGATGAGATTGGTGTTTTAAGTAAGAGTTATCAAAAGACCATCGATTCAATTAAGAATATTATTGGTGGTATCCAGGTAACAACTGATGAAACGAAAGTTTCCTCATCACATATAATGAATTTATCCAATCAAATGGGTATTGTTTCTGATGAAATAGCTTTAACTGTGGCGGAAATTGCAGATGGTGCAACATCACAGGCAAGCAGTACAAACCAAGGTTTAGAGATTACACAGAAACTAGCTGAACGTGTGAATTCTATGAGTGACAAAGCCAATCTCTTTATTGATGAAACAACGTTAATGAATGAAAACAATACACACGTATCAGAAGCATTTGAAGATGTAATTCAAGTTTTTGGTGTAACAAATGAGGCAACAGAAGAAACATCTCATCAGATGGATGTCCTATTGGATAAGTCTGCTGTTATCAAGGAAATTGTTACATCTATAAAGGCTATTGCTGATCAAACCAATCTTTTAGCTTTAAATGCATCTATTGAGGCTGCTAGAGCAGGTGAGCATGGAAAAGGTTTTGCAGTTGTTGCAGATGAAATTAAGAAGTTAGCAGAACAATCTAATGGATCTACGGATGAGATTCAAGGTATTATTGATGAGATTACATCTTCAATTGATATTGCCTATGAAAAAATGAGTTTGAATTCTAAGACGATTAAGCAGGCAGGTGATTCTCTAGATCTAACTAAAGGTAAAATTGACGCTATGTATATAAGTGGTCAGTCGATGGTTGGAGAAGCTAACGAACTTAGAGATGATATAAATATTGTTGATAAAATAAATACTGAGGTATTGGAATCAATTGAATCGATTGCAAGTATAGCACAAGAGTCAGCAGCTTCAACTGAGGAAATCTCAGCATCTACAGAAGAACAATCTGCATCAGTACAAGATGTTGTTTCTTCTATAGAAAAATTGAATAAAATGATAGATGACTTATCAGATTCAGTTGATATTTTTAAAGTGTAGTATGACGAAAATTTGAAAAATTCTTTATAATGACGTTATGACGTAGCAGTAAAACTGCTGCGTTTTTTTTATACATCCCGTGTGCAAGAAAAATACTAATTATGACTAAAAGAAGCACGCTTGTACTAAATTCCTATAGGAATTATAGGAAAAGACTTGATTTTGTTTTTGAAGTAGTATATTATGAGTTCATAAAGTAAAGTGAGGTGTAAATATGAGAGTTAAATTATTAAGATCAAATACATTTGCATATACCTGCTGTTGCTGTTGTTGTGTTTACAAAACTCAATAATGGTCATTTAGTGTGTAATTTACTTTAGTTTAATAGCTTTGGCTTTGAATAGAAGGGTTCACCTTCTATTTTTGTGTATTTGGATAAAACCAAAAGAAAGTATCGGAGGAATATTATGAGAAAATTATTAATAGGTTTAACAGTTGTGGTAGCGTTATTTGCTACAGTTTTAGTAGGAGCAAATATTACAAGACAGAGTACAGAAGAGGATAGTATTATTGTTGGAATGAGTGGTGGATACAAACCGTATACTTTTTCAGATGAAAATGGCAATCTAGTTGGTTTTGAAGTAGATACTTGGAATGAAATTGGTAATAGAATTGGCAAGAAAATAGAATTCAAAACTGCTGACTTTAGTGGGCTATTCGGTCTTTTAGATTCAGGTAAGATAGATACTATTTCTAATCAGATTACAGTTAATGAGAAGAGATTGGAAAAATATGATTTTTCAGTTCCATATGTTTACTATGGTGCTCAATTAGTGGTAAAAAGCGATAACAAAAGTATTGTGAATCTAGAATCATTAAAGGGAAAAAAAGTTGGTGTAAGCTTAGGTTCGAATTATGAAGAAATGATACGAGAATTCGATATTAAAAGTGAGATTGAGATTATAACATATGAGAGTTATCAAGGATCATTACAAGATGTTTCGCTAGGTAGAATTGATGCTGTTCTTAATGATAAGTTAGCAGGCTTAACTGCAATTAAGGAATCTGGTTTAGATCTTAAACTAGGTGGTGAACCTATTGAAATTTTATTTAATGCTTTCCCATTTGTACAAGATAGAGATCAAGAACTTGTGGATGAAGTAAATAAGGTTATTGATGCAATGTATGCAGATGGAACTTTTGAGGAAATTTCATTAAAGTGGTTCCCAGTAAACATAACAGAAAAGTAGGTTTGTATGTCTGGTCTTGATATAAATTATTTATTTAAAGTAGTGCCTGTAATCATAAGGGCACTACCCATCACAATAAGCATTGCTGTAATATCGATGATTATAGGAATAATTATTGGGTTGCTTGTAACTTTTTTAAGAAGAACACCATACAGTTTAATAAACAGTATCTTTGATTTATATGTTTCTTTTTTTAGAGGAACACCGCTGATGGTCCAGTTGTTCATATTCTTTTTTGGATTACCACAACTTTTACCAATTCTATCAATGATAGAAGCTTATCCCGCAGCGGTTATTGTTTTAAGTATCAATGCAAGTGCTTATATATCAGAAGTGATGAAATCAAGTATTGATGCGATTGATAAGGGACAGTACGAAGCAGCTTTATCGGTAGGTATGTCACATTTACAAGCGATGGAAAGAATTATTTTACCTCAAGCATTCAAAGTTGCTGTCCTACCATTAGGCAATACTTTTATAAGCCTGGTACAGGGGACTTCGATAACTTTTATGATTGGCCTAAAGGATATAATGGGGGTGGCCAAGGTAAGTTCTGCAGCCTCTTATAGATTTTTAGAATCATTTTTGGCTGTTGGACTGATTTATTGGTTACTTACTTTAATCATTACAAAGTTCATCAACTGGTCATCTTTTAAGTTGAGTAAAGGAGGCGCAATATGATAACGTTGAAAAATGTTCATAAGCAATTCGGTGAGCTAGAAGTCCTCAAAGGTATAGACTTAACGATTAATAAAGGAGAAATAATTTCCATTATTGGATCATCAGGGTCTGGAAAATCAACACTATTGAGAATTATAAATTGTTTGGAAAATGCAAATGATGGACATATACAGTTTGGTGATAGATTATTTGATTTGAAGAGTATGAAAGAAAAAGAGAAACGACAATTGCGTAAAAAAGCATCCATGGTTTTTCAAAACTACAATCTCTTTAGACATAAAACGGCTCTTGAAAATGTAATTGAAGGTTTACTCATTGATGGTGTAGATAAGCATGAGGCAATTGCGATTGGTAGAACGTTATTGGATAAGGTAGGCTTAAATGATAAATTAGACAGTTATCCTTCTCAATTATCAGGTGGACAGCAGCAAAGAGTTGGTATTGCAAGAGCAATGGCTATAAAACCTGATGTTATTTTGTTTGATGAACCTACTTCTGCCTTGGACCCTGAGTTGGTACAAGAGGTGTTGACAGTCATCAAAGGACTAGCAGATGAATCTATAACGATGATATGTGTCACACACGAAATGGAATTCGCGAGAGAAATATCTGATAGAGTTATTTTTATGAGTGGTGGTGTTATTGAAGTAGAGACAGAACCTGAAGAATTGTATAATAGTGAGAATAAATTGCTACAAAGTTTTCTAGGCAAAAACTAATTAATGAATAAATGAAGTTTTTAAAAAACTGATCTTAATAAGTTGACTTATTAATTCATCAGTTTTTTTTATGGAAGTAAATGATGAAACAACTGAATATGTATATAAGTATTTAAACGCAAAAGCTGGGTCGCAACTGTCACGTTAATAGTACTGATGATATTAGAAATTCAACAATCTCATTGTTGAAATCTAAAGTATTGGGTATATTAGTATATAACTGTTTAAGTAGACTTAAAAAGTATTAAATTTTAACTGTTGCATATAAGAATACTTGATAAAATATCATTATTAATGTATACTAAATGGAATTTGTTTGATTTTATGATATAGGGAGGGTTGTAAATGTGGAAAGTTTTAGTTGTTGAAGATGATCCTATGCTGGCACAGATTCATAAGAATTACATTGAAAGCCAAAAGGGATTTGAATGTGTTGAAATAACTCATAATACTACTTCTGCATTAGAGGCAATAAAGAAACATACTCCAGATCTTATATTCTTAGATGTATACTTGCCTGAGATGACAGGTATTGATTTCTTAATTAATCTGAGAAAAATGGGTAATGATGTAGATGTCATTCTAATTACAGCTTCTAGAGAATTTGAAAAGATAGAGAAAGCTTTTCATTATGGGGCAATGGATTATTTAATTAAGCCATTTGAGTTTGAAAGACTTCAAAAATCTTTAGATGTTTTTGTCCAGAGAAAGACGATTCATGATAATGTCAACGAGATTGATCAAAGTAAAGTAGATGATTATTTTGTTGGACAGTCTTATGAAGATGAATTAAAAGAAGTATCTTTACCAAAGGGTTTACATGGTATGACTCTTGAAAGGGTTAGAAAAGTAATTGCTGATTCTATAGAGCCATCAACAATAGAGGAAATTGCTACGAAAGTTGATATTTCTAAAGTTGCTGTTAGAAAGTATCTTGTTTACTTAAAAGATCTTGAGGAAATAGATGTAGAAATGGCTTACGGTTCGAGGGGACGTCCTTCGTATTTGTACAAGAAGAAAAATAAAAGAAAATATTAAAGTAGAGTGCTTGTTATACAGGCACTTTTCATGAAAAAGTATTGTTAAATAATTAACAATACTTTTTTTATTTATTTTTTAATTATTATATTTAGTTAAATATAAAATATAGTTTAATATATGTATCCTATGAATAGACGAAAAATAGGTTTTAGAAATAGTTTTAGTGTGAAAGCACTATTGATGAAATATAAGATTTGTTACCGATGTACCGAGAGGAGATTATATTGAAGAAGAACACTTACTTAAGAAAAAGAATGACTTTGCTTTTGGCAATGATCATAATGTTTATGAGTTTACCAATTAACTCGTATGCGTATGCTCAAGAGCTTGTAGTAGAGGAAACAGTTGACTCAGAAGATCCAGTTATTACTTTGATAGGCGATTCTGAAATGTTTGTTTTGCAACATCATGCTTATACTGAATTAGGTGCAACAGCAGAAGATAACTTAGATGGTGATATTACAAACAATATTGAAGTAATATATAAGACTGAGGATGATGCTGTAGTAGATGATATTGATACATCTATTCTTGATCAAGTTTACAAAGCGGAATACACAGTTGTAGATGCAGCTAACAATACGACTGTAGTAGAGAGAACAATTACAGTCATTGCTGACGAAATAGCACCAACATTACAATTGCTTGGTGAATTTTATGTTGAATTACCAGCAGGAAGACCTTATGTAGATGCAGGTGCTATTGCAATGGATCAAGAGATACTTGATATATCTGATAGAATAGCTATTAGTTATAGAGAAGATCTAGGCGATCTTATTGAAGGTTTAGATACAATGGATACTTCAGTTCCTGGGACAACTTTTCAAATTGTATATCAAGTATCTGATTTATCAGGAAATAATGCAGAGCAAAAAAGTAGAATGGTACAGATAACTGCTAGTGAAAAACCAGTTATAACACTTAATGGAGAATCAGAAGTAACAATACTACAAAATGCAGTCTATGTTGATGCAGGTGTTGAAGTAACAGATGCTGAAGATACAGGACTTGTTGCAATGACAACAATAACTAATCCATTAGGAGAAGTTGTTGATAGTATAGATACGAGTATTGTAGGTACTTACACAGTTCAATATGATGCTAAAGATTCGGACGATAATGAGTCTGTTTCGAAAGAAAGAAAAGTGCATATAGTTGAAGTGAGTGCTGTAGCAATTAAGTTTATTAGTGATAAAGGCAACAATGTATATATCAAAACAGGTACAGAACCTTTTAATGGTGGTAATGAACATATCGCAGGTTTAGATAGAACTAATGAAGATGAATATGTAAGAACGTTAGATACTGTATCGTATCCACTTGCTTATAGTGTAACAAATGAGAACAGAGCAGCAAAAGATCTTAAGATCGTTGGTACAATTACAGATTTATCTGGTGCTACGGATGTAGCAAAGTGGGATCAAGGATTATCTATTATTCCTAATCTGACAATTTCAGCAGATGGTAAGACTTTCACTTATGCACTTGGTGATGTAGATGGTGGTCAAGCCTTTGACTTTACAGCTACAGCTTATGTAAATGGTACAGCAAAGAACGGTGACCAATTTACTACACAGTTTAAATTAGTAGCAGATAATGCAGAAGAATCACTAACAGAAGTTCATACATCAACAGTATCTGCAGCACCAAGAGTAGACCTTATTCTTAAAAAGGGTAGAGATGATGTAGAGAAAAACTCTGAAGGAAAATTTGGAATAACATCAACTTATAGTATCGGTTTATCTGTTAAAGATGGTAAAGGAACTGAACAACTTGATAATCCAATTAACTTCACTATAGATTTAGAGAACTTCGGTGTTCCAAATGTTGTACTACATGAAAATAATCCAATTGGCTTAAATGCAGTTAATCATCGTGTGGATGCAATGCCTATCGGTATATTTAAAACGAATGAAGCTGAAAAAAGTGTTTTTGACTCTGGAAGAATTAAAGGCACACAAAATGGAGCAGGACAAAATATTACTGTTGAGATAAATGATGTTGATGTTACATCAGGTCATTATCCGACTTTAAATTACAACGATTCATCTATTAGTGTGGATGAAAACTATGTGTTTTCGGGTTACTTAAGATTATGGGTAGATTACGATGATCTTGAGGTTGGTAACAATCCTGTAACGTTGACTTATAAAGATTTAAAAGTAACAGGTATTAGTGGTTTAGATAACTACTTAGAGGGTGAAGAGCCACTTGCTAATAACTCTCATAGTCATGATATTATCAAAAGAGAAACAGGTGATGCAGGCTATGGTTATAGGATAGATTATTCTAAATCAGTTTTCACAAACGAAAAATTAGAGACAATGACTACGAGTACTTCAGGTGATGGTTCAGTCGTTTCTGGTCAGACTTTTGCCGCTGGTGCATATTTGTCAAATGGTAAATTTGTAGATTTATCAAATACAATGCTTATGACAAAGTTTGATCCAACAGTTATGGAATTGGTTGATTTCGATCCTGATACTGTGGGAGATCAAGTATATAGATCATATGGCGCATTAGGTGATAACTATGTAGTTGAGTTTGGTGTCGGTACTTTCAGTGACTATGATGATATTCTCAATACAACAGAACCTGACAATGGTATATGGTATGCAAGTTATGAAGAAGCTTCAGCTATAGGTCAAGTTTCTATGGTTCGTGTAAGAGCGATTAATGGAGAGTTGTTAAAGAATAATGAATATTTCACTTTAAACTTGAACCTAAGAGCAAAACGCAATGACATTGGTACAATGTTACCAGTATTTGCTGCAGTATCAGCAAGTGAGGTAAATGGAGGACAGTGGACAGTTGGTCGTTATGATCCCATTACCAATGAAGATGTTACTCATGGTCAAAGATTAAAACTGACTGAAGTATTTGTTAGAATAGATAAAGAAACAAAAGATAAAGATTTAAGAGCGATTACATTAGAAGATGGTAAGAATCCATCTATTGAGTATGTGCTAACACCGTCTATAACAGCAGATTCTAGATTGACTGATCCTAAGGTATCAGAAGATGTTATCATTACAGATACACTACCAAATGGGATGAACTACATTGCAGGAAGTGCATCTTTAGAACCTGCTAGTGTAAATGTATTACCTTCAGGTGAAACAGAAATAGTTTGGGATCTTGGAAAGAACATTAACTTAAGCATAGAACCAATAACTTACTCTGTTGAGTTGAGATTCGACTTACTAACAAACACTGATTTGGTTAATACAGCAGTTATAGAATCAATTGCAGATTTAAGTCCGGAAGCATTAAGAACAGATACTCGTACAATAACTGTAATTAACAATCAATCATGGGGAATCAGAGAAGATGTATTAACGCCATTGGTTGAAATAAATGATCCAATAACTTATCAGATTTTATATGGACAATTTAAGAACCGTGATATGCAAAATTTTGAATTGATTTCAATTTTACCAACTCATGATCCTGTATACTCTGAGGATGGTTTTACATCATACACTGGTGCATATTCACTTGGTGATATAAGAGTGGAAAATGGAGAAGAAGTTTTTGCAACTTTAGATGATCCACAATCAATTGATACGGATCCTAAGGAAAACACTTCTACTTGGGCGCCTTTAAGTGAGGTGATTGCAGCTGGTGATAATGAGCAAATAACGGCTTTAAAATTCACAAGTCCAGTGTTTAGAAGTGGAGAAGCAACAAGAGCAATCCAGATTACTGTGAATCCAACTTCTAATAAAGAGGGTGATAAGTATGGTACTTTTACAAATGGACGTACAGATGCAATAGATTTACCTGTTAAATCTAAAGAAGTTCTAGCTCGAGTAGTAGCAAGCTCTATTGGTGATACAGTTTGGATGGATGCTAATAGAAATGGTCGTGTAGATTCTGATGAAATCAGACTTGAGAATGTAAAAGTAATCCTTAAGCAAAATGGTACACGAATAGATGAGCAATTAACAAATAATCTAGGTAACTATGAATTTGATAATCTTCATTCTGGTGTATACGAAGTAGAGGTAGATGTAACAACATTACCTGAAAATGTTCAACAAGTATATGATCCAGATGCTACTTTAGATCATAATACAACTATTAACTTAGATATGGATGAAGATAACGATAGTGCTGATTTCGGATACTATTCTGATTCAGTTGCTACAAGTGGTGCAATTGGTGATTATATTTTTACTGATATAGATAAAAATGGTCTTCAAGATATGACTGACACAGGTATTGAAGGCGTTGTCGTTACATTAACTAAAGAGGGCGATGCTAGTTTCCAACAAACTGCAACAACAAATGCAGAAGGTAAGTATGAGTTTACAAATCTAGAGTTGGCAACATACCATGTTACAGTTGATGAAACAACTTTAAGTGATACTTTAGAGTTATCAGTTGATCCAGATGGTGATACTTTAAGTTCAATGTATTCTGTAACACTGACAGATACAACACCGAGTGTTATGGTAGTTGACTTTGGATACAAAGAGAGTGCTGTAGTTAATCCACAAGGTACAATTGGTGATTACATCTTTACTGATGTAGATAAAAATGGTCTTCAAGATATGACTGACACAGGTATTGAAGGCGTTGTCGTTACATTAACTAAAGAGGGCGATGCTAGTTTCCAACAAACTGCAACAACAAATGCAGAAGGTAAGTATGAGTTTACAAATCTAGAGTTGGCAACATACCATGTTACAGTTGATGAAACAACTTTAAGTGATACTTTAGAGTTATCAGTTGATCCAGATGGTGATACTTTAAGTTCAATGTATTCTGTAACACTGACAGATGCAACACCGAGTATTATGGTAGTGGACTTTGGATACAAAGAGAATGCTGTTGTTTTACCACAAGGTCAAATTGGTGATTTTGTATATGAAGATGTAAATAGAAATGGACAATACGACCAAGGTGATAAGGCATTAGAATCTGTGCAACTTGAGATAACAAGAGATAATGGATTCAAAGCTATTACGCTTACAGATAGTTCTGGAAAATATAATTTTAAGAACTTGACTGAAGGTACTTACAAGGTACGTGTTATCGCAAGTTCAGTTGATATAAGTAAGAAGTTAACAATAGATCCAGATGGAACAATTGATGGTGTTCATACTGTAAACTTAGGTAAAGACCAAATCATCGATACAGTTGATTATGGATTTAGCCAGAAGCAACCTGTTGAAGTTCCTGATGATTCAAGAGACGAAACACCAGACAAAACACCAGATGAGAAACCGGAGAAGACACCAGACAATACATCAGACAAAGAATCTGATAGTATTCCTGAAGATGAAGTCGCTAAGAATGGTCAATTGATTGTTCATCATTTAGATTTATTAACAAATGAATCTTTAGCAGATTCGGTAGAATCTGAAGGTGTTATTGGTTCTGAATACTCAACAGAAGCAGTTCAATTTGAGGAGTATGCATTAGTAGAAATGCCTACTAATAAAGAAGGTCTTTATGAAGAAGAAAAGACAGTAGTAATCTATTACTATACTTCATATGTTGAATTCGAAGATGAAGAAACACCGCTTTCATACACAACTTTACCTAAAACAGGTGAAAAATCTAATATGCCTATGATGGCAATAGGAGTAATCCTGTTACTTGTTGGTGTTGGTGGTTTACTGAGAAGAAAGAAAGATGGAACATGCGAAAGAGTATAAGTATATTACTGATCCTTCTTGGTGCGAGCTTTCTATTGTATCCTAGTGTACAAAGCTGGGCAGCACAGAGAACACAGGAACAGTTATTAAATGACTATTTGTCAAAAGAAATGACCTATACATTACCTTCTGACATTAATGTGGAAGAAGTTGTAGAACAAGTTTATTCTGAGAATGAAGTTGTTGTATATTCTGAAGTTAATGAGCAGCTTTCTGATAAGTTAATACAGGGTTCAGTAAATGATGGTATCATTGCTAAAGTTAAGAAGCCTGATCCCAAAAAGAAGGCGATCGGTATTTTAGAAATTGATTCTATTAATTTTAAGCAAGTTATTATGCCTACAGCAAACGATAGAGACTTATTGGTCTCTGTCGGTCATGTTGATGAAACATCTTGGATCGATGACCAAGATAATATCTGTATAGCAGGACATAGAAGTAAAGTATATGGTAGAAACTTTAACAGACTTGAAGAAATAGTTATTGGTGATGAAATAAAGATATCCTCAGATAATGAGATACTTGTCTACAAGGTAACAGAATCTTTTATTGTTGCACCAGAAGATGTTTGGGTACTGCAACCTGTAAGAGATAAAAAAATGATTACTTTGATCACCTGTACTCCAATGGAAAATCCGACCCATAGATATATTGTACGTGGTGAAGTTATTCAAAATTAGAAATGATAAATTCAAATAAAGGGGGAGGGACATTGCTGTTAGCATGGTCCTCTCTTTTTTTCTGAATGAGTTGTATAGAACATATGTAAAAGTTCTTAAGATCCTTATGAATAGAAGAAAGAAAAAGTTTCTTTGAACCATGTAATTTAAGTATTTTCATAATTTAATATTTGTTCAAGATTGTATAATTTTATGAAATCTATTTGTTTAGATGTACTGAATCAAATTTTTCTTGATGTAAGATATTCATATTTTAAAGTCATTTCTATTGAGATTGAGAAAGAATTATTTGGGTAATTATTTAATGGAATGAAAACATAAGGAGGAAATCGTATGAAGAAAATTCTAGTAGTATTCCTATCATTTCTTTTGTTGTTTGTCCTGATAGGGTGTCAACAGGATGATGAGGTTGATGTTGTTACAACTGCTTCAATTGTTAATGACGCTGATTCAGTCGTTAACGGATTATCTAAAGATGGTGTTTGGATAGTTGCAACATTAAATGACATTACATTAAAAGAAGATTTGATGGTAGAAGGTGAGTTTACAGATGATGGTGATGTTGTTAGAAAGCTTGCTCTGTACACTCAAGATGAGGATAGAAACATCACAGCATCTTTTACATTAACTGCACCTAAGATGATTGTTAAATCAGAAAATTTTAAGATTCAAGGTGGTACTTTTAAAGGGGATGTTTATGTAGAGGCAAATGGTTTTCAAATATCTAAACAACAAATTATAGAAGGAAATCTCATTTTTAAAACTCAGGAGTATATGGACTCGTTTATTATGAAGGATGATGCCAAAGTTACAGGTAGCATGAAAGTTGAATAATACTAAATCGCATAAGTCATTCGCTTATGCGATTATTATTTTGACTTAAATAGTCATATTGTATTTTCCTATGATCAAATTTGTTAATAAGTAACTGTTTCCTTACACATTTTACAAAATCAAAGTGTCCTAATACTGTGATTCTCTCTTCTCTGCTGAGCCGAGTCTCAATTAACTCATCTATTTGTTCAGCAAGTTCTACATCGTTTTTATAAGTGAGCGTATCACCTAGTTCGGTAGTTGTAAAAATAATCGAATTATCTCTGTTGATGCCTAAACATAAATTATCACAAATGATGATATCTGCGTGTTTCATAAGACCACTATATTCTGATATAGTACACTCCTCAACATTTCCACTAGTTAAGATTCCCAGTGTATCCTTAAAAGCACTTGGTATTATGAAGCTAATTGATTTAGAATCGAAGTTAGTGATTAAGTATTTGTTATTGTCAATTTGATTACCTCTGATTTCTACAAATGAGAAGCTTAATGAATCTAGAGTATGCTTAACTTTCAAAGTAATCCTAGTCATATACTTATTGATTTCAAGGTGATCCTGTATTTTACATGGTAACCATTCAATAATTAATGACTCTGGGACCTCTATACTCATAGGTCCGTCTATCTTAACTTGACAGGATAGTCTGACACCTTCATTCATTTCTTCTATGCTTAGATGATTCTTCTCGATAGCATTAAATTCTGGTTGAGATGATGTAATCTTGACTTTACATTCACCACAGGTACCTTTGCTATTACATGAAGCAGGAATTTGAATATTATTTTCATGTAAAGCAGTCAAGAGTGTATCATCTGTTTCAACATCTAAAATAAGCTTGTTGTTAACATTTATTTGAGTAGATGTGCTGGTGCTTAACCACCTCTTACTGAACGTTAATAGAATTCCATAAAGACATGACAATGCAGAAATCATTAATGCAGTTTTTATTATTACATTCATATTTTCACCTTCTTATATCGCAATCAATCCTGAAAAACCCATAAATGCTAAAGCCATGAGACCAGTGATAATAAATGTCATACCTGGACCTTTTAAATGTTTTGGAATTGGTGCTTGTTCGAGTTTGATGTTTATACTAGACAAAATGACTAGGGCCATGGTCCAACCGATACCTGAACCTAGACCAAACAATATCGATTGCATAAGGCTATACTGTCTAATAATCATAAAGAGTGATGCGCCTAATATAGCACAATTCACAGTTATAAGCGGTAGAAATATTCCTAAACTTGAGTTTAGACTAGGGAAGTATTTCTTTATAAACATTTCAATCAGTTGCACAAAGGCAGCTATGGTGATGATAAATACAATAAATCTAATGTACTCCAAATCTAATGGTAGTAAGACGTAATAATAAATCAAATAGTTTAGTAGAGTGGTAATAGTCATAACGAATGTTACAGCTTGTCCCAATCCTAGTGCAGTCGGGACATTTTTTGAGATAACAATGAATGAACACATACCTAAAAAGTTCGCCAATAACATATTGTTGGTTAACATTGCGGCAAAAAATATTACTAGAGGATTAACTTCAATCATTTCATATCACCTCGCATCTTTTCTTCTGCAATATTGTGAATCCATATAAAAATACCTATGATAAAAAACGCACCCGCTGGAATACTAAAGATGCCTATGGTAGACCAATTGCTATTTAGAACTTGAAATCCCATAAATGTCCCAAAACCAAGTATTTCTCTTACGGTTGCAATAAGAACTAGCATAATACCAAATGATATACCAGATAAAATACCATCTAATAAAGCAGAACTTGGTTTATGAAACTGAGCGTAAGCTTCACAACGACCAAGTATAAGGCAATTAGTGATGATTAAACCTACATAAGGTCCTAATGATTTACTGATCTCAGGGACGGTTAGTTTAATCAAAATGTCTACTATTACGACATAACTAGAGATGATTAACATTTGTACTAGAATCCTTAAATGTTTATCTGAGAACTTTCTAAAAATAGAAACAGTGAACTCAGAAAGACTCATAACAAATAGAACACCTAGGCTCATAATAATGGCATTTTCAATCATATTTGTAACTGCTAAAGCGGGGCAGATTCCCAATATTTTTCTAAGAATAGGATTGTCTTCTAATAGATTCTTTTTCATTGATTCAATTAGATGTTTCATCGAAATCCTCCTTTAGAATTAGTTTAAGTTCATCAATGGTTTTGTTGAGTGTTTCTTTTATTGAATCAACTGTTAAAGTGGCACCAGAGATAGTAGATAAACCAGATTCATTACTAATATCAAAAGAAACGTAGTTTGAATTGCTGCTTATATCTAAGCCACGAAATTGCTCTTTAAACCATAAGTCATCAATTCTTGCACCTAGTCCTGGTGTCTCTTCATTTTCAGTAAATACCAAACCAATTATTTCTTCACCGCTAGCATCTACTGCAATGTAGCCACTGACCTTACCCCAAAGACCTTGTCCTGAAAAGGGGAAACAATAGCCTAATAAGAGATTATTATCAATGTAGGTATAATATCTTATCCCTCTTAATCGTTCTTCTTTGAGATAGATGTTAAAAGTCTCGTATACCTCTTCTTTACTTAGTTCTTCAGTTTGAATATTGATAGCATAAAGGAGCGATTTTTGAAGCTCAAAATGTTCATTTATAGCAATCTGTTTTTCAGTTGAGATATGGATTAATCCTAGTATGCTTCCGAATGTCAAACTCAGAATGACTAAGAATAGTAATGATTTGTATTTCTTCATCATTATTCACCACCTTCAAGCTTGTAATGCTTATTGGTATTAATAACATAATCGATAAAAGGAGCAATCATATTTGCTACTAAAATTGCATACATAACGCCTTCTGTAGAAGTGGCATATAATCTTATAACCATACTGAGGAAACCTATGAATGTTCCATAGATAAGTCGCCCCTTAAAATCCTTGGGCATTGTAGTGGCATCTGTTGCGATAAAAACAATACCAAAGAGGAAACCACCACTTAATAAATGGTGAAGAGGTGAAAAATCTGTGCTAATAATGAAAAAATAGTGGACACTACAAATTGCCATAGCTGAGAGTATGGCACTAAAGACGATGCTAGCAGGTATAACTTTTTTTATTAATAGAATGACTGCGATGATAAGGATAATAAGTGCGCTGGTTTCACCGATACTTCCAGAAACTCGACCGATAAGTAAATCACTGAGGTTACTAGTGTTGTTTGCCCATAGGTTTTGTAGAAGAGGTGTAGCTGTAGCCATACTATCTATAGGTTTGCCTAAATAATAAATAAAACCACCATATAATCTGCTAGTCGGCTGAATCCATTCATTACTTAAAGCTTGTACAAAGGATACTTGTAAAAAGGCTCGTCCAATAAGGGCAGGGCTAAAGATGTAGTAATTGTCACCTCCGAAAATGAGTTTTGAAAAAAACAAGCCAAACATTAATCCTAGTACAGATAGATGAAAGGGCATAGAAGCAGGTAGGATTAGTGTATAAATCATGACAGTAACAATTGATGTCTTATGAATTGTTATTACTTTTTTATAGAAAAGCGATTCTAGTAAAATGGCAAAGATAATGTTAATTGCAAATAACACCAAAACTCTTAATCCAAATAAATAAGTACCAGTTAAGAATAAGATACTGAGCGAAGCAATGAAGTAATTTGATTTTCTATTATTATTATTAGATATGTCCATTTATTCCTCCATCATTTATTTTTTCTATTCATAAATAATAATACCCACTGTATAAGGAAATATATCTCATTTTTAATATTTCATGAAAAACATAAACAATGTAAATACGGAAATTCTACTATAAAATTCATTGTAAATTGGATTACAGTTGAAATGTGGTACCATATGTATGCAAGGGTTAAAGTATGTCCAGTAATAATTGAGTCAGCAGTTAAAGGAACTGTTGCTTATTGTGTTCTTTTGAACTGTGTGGTGGATTAATATTAGTTTAATGTTTAGATAAATATAATCATGTATAATTGAGTTAATGATAAGGAGGAGTTTTGTGAAAAATAGTAGGATTCTCGCAGTAATTATAAACATAATAATCTTATTTATTCTAGTTGTTACAGAGTACACTATTCTTGAAATCATTTTGATATTGGGGATTACAAATTTATTGCTATATTATGTTATGAAAGCACAAAAAATGGGGTTGAGTTACTTTGATACAAGATTTTATCTTATTAAGAAGATGTTTTTAATATTGATACCGTTAATGATTCTTTTAATTATCTTAAAAGCTTTGTTTCCAGATGTCTTAGGATGACTTCTTATGGAAGTATAAGTAAGTGAGGAAATCTAAAATGAAGATGACATACCAATGCAAATAGAAAGAGGAAAAGTACTTGTGGCTTATGCTGCAGTACTTTTTTTATCTGGAAAGGAGTAATGTTTCTGTAATGTTCTATTCAAAGAATTATAAAGTATAATGAGTTAATAACAAGAGATCTTGTTAAGTACTTGGATAAAAAAGTGGGGGAAAGTAATGAGAATTAGCGAAATGTTTGATTGTTTTGGATTAGGGAAATTAGTATCAGAACCTAAACCAGTAACTGGTGGTCTAATGCACAGTATGTATTTGGTAGAAAAAAAATCAAAGAAATATGCAGTAAAGAAATTAAATCCAATTATCATGAAGAGAAATGGCGTTTATGATAACATCGTTAACTCGGAGAATATTGGTATAAAATTAAAGAATATAGTACCGGTAGTACCAGCTAAAATGTTTAATGATGAGCCAATTGTTACATTTAAAGGAGACTTTTACATTGTATTTGATTGGCATGAAGGAGAATCGCTTTTTCCGCCACATATCTCAGTAGATAATTGTTATAAGATGGGAGAGGTACTAGGAAAAATTCATAAATCAAAACTAAAAATTCATGATTTTGATAATGAAATTCATGAAATCCCTATGTATGAATGGGACAAATATTTAAAATTAGGCATAGAAGTAAACTCTAAATGGGTAGATGAAGTAAAAACAATAATAGATTCACTTAAGAGATGGAACAGAGAACTAATCAAAGCGAGCAATGTGTTAAGTGATTTTATGGTCATCAGTCATAGAGATTTAGATCCTAAGAATGTTATTTGGAAAGATGGAGAACCTTTATTAATTGACTGGGAAGCAGCTGGATATGTTAATCCATATCAAGAGCTATTAGAATTGTTAAATTATTGGGCAGACGATGGTGATGGACATTTAATTAAAGAAAACTTTGAAGCGCTATACAATGCATATAAGATCTATAATGATTGTAGCAATGCGAACTGGAAAAAAGTCATTACAAGTGGATATTCAGGTATGCTTGGATGGCTTGATTATAGTTTTAAAAGATCACTTGGACTTGAGGCGAGTTCAGATGAAGAAATTGAACTGGGAACTCAACAGGTTCTTGGAACTATTAAAGAACTGATATCATATGAGAAAAAAATAACTCTAATATATAGTTGGTTAAGTAATGACTTAGAATAGATAAGTCTATCTTCATAAA
>PPCM01000631.1_pt1 | contig 25548 bp, 17 predicted proteins | sample 1555541 | NCBI WGS metagenome assembly PPCM01 (sample SAMN05284479, study PRJNA326546) | Marine sediment metagenome, whole genome shotgun sequencing project. | isolation source: marine sediment | place: Germany: Wadden Sea | collected 2012-09-05 | reverse complement strand
GTGCAAGTGCAGCGATGCATTCAGCTTACCGGTACTAATAGGCCGTGCGGCTTAGTCACAACTCTTTACCTTGGCCTGATTCAATAAACACCAAGGACATAACGCAAAGATCTAAATCCCGATTGGAAAATCATCGAATTTATATATTTTCGGTGGCGATAGCGTCGATGTCACACCCGTTCCCATCTCGAACACGGAAGTTAAGCTCGACTGCGCCGATGGTACTGCATGGGAAGCTGTGTGGGAGAGTAGGACGCTGCCGGAAAATCTAAAGCCTCTGCCTGATTTCATATCAAGCAGGGGCTTTTTTATTTTTAAACCGAATTATTCAATTGCCAATTTTAAAAAATCCATGCGCCTAAAAAGAAAGGTGAGACAAGGTGTATAAAATCCCTTCTCGGGGGCCGCTTATGTCGTAGGCCGCTTTTTGTTTTTAATTGCTTTGTTCAACGGCCGCAGCATGGGTACGATGCGTTCCCTTAGTTTCATCCCGATTATTTTGTCGAATTTCTTTAGCCCAGTCAATCAACGCCTGCCGTGGCCAGACAATGGAATAGACTTTGGGATTATATCTCTTTTCCTCGAAAAGACGGCGGCGGGTTTTTGATTTCATGGTGGCGCTCTCAATATCAAAGGGGCTCGTTCGATGGCTCAATGCAAATGCGCCGCGCTCAAGCGGTCGTTTCTGCAGGTATGCAAGGCGGGGACTGATTTCAAGCAGTTGAGGATCGTAAAACCAGCTGGTGCCCACCATTCCGCGAATATCCTCCCGACACTCCAGCAGTTCCGCGATCCGCAGGTAGCACGCATCCCAGCCCTTTTCGTGAAAATCGGTCAAATTGTTGATATCCGTATGAATTCTGAACCATGAACCGTGCCCCCCGGCTCGCAGGTACCGAAAAACGACACCCAAACCGGCGGTTCTTAGAATCGAGTGGAGCAGGCTTCGAGCCTTGATCGTGGATATCATATCGACTGTTTGCGCTCCGCAGGGAACGGACAGCCCAAAGGTAAAGTGAATACCTTTTAAAAGATAGTTGTCGATTGTGTGCAGTGAGTTGTCCATATCCCGGCCCAACTCATCCACGAGGCGGCCAAATGTGTCGGGATATAATTCAAGGACGCTCTTGGGCAAGTCCATCTTTTCGACCACACTGGGTAAATCGAGGGCCATTTTGGCAACGAGTGCTTTCTTCAGTACAACTTGATCGTTTAGTGAGTAATTCGCGGTTTTCTCGAGAAAAATGCCGTTCAGTTCGTTTCCAACACCCACGGCATTTCCATTACGATCGAGGGACAAAATCTCTGAAATAATATCGCCGAGCACCCGTGCCCGGTCATCTGGAAGATCGGATACAATCCTTCGAAAGGCCAATATACTATCATCTTGAATTAAAGTTTCGCTGTTGTCCATTTTTCACCTCTTTTTTCGACTTGTGGATAAGATGTGGGCGGGCCGTATTACTTGCAAATGCTTGAAAGGAAACCATGCTTCCAGATGGCTATGGGGCCGTTGACGGGCAGGGAAATGTGGGAAGCAACCATCTGCCGTCAATTTATCGGAAGCCGGCATGGGCCTTTTTCAAAAGATCCTTGATCTTTTGTTTTATCACGGGTCTTAATTCGATTGCGGTGTGGATATGGGATCGATTGGGCTTTACCCAGCCCAATCCAACCCTGGACAGGGTCCTTTCCGTTTTAACCCTGTTTACCGGGTTGAGGCCGTTGCCGATCTCAACCACATATCCATGGCCTGTCTCGAATGCGCAGGTTACGGCTTCTGTTCCATAATCACGGAGCATTCCAAATGGAAAACACACGAAATCGCCGTCCTTTTTGTTTCTTTTACTCATGATTTCGTAGGCATCCCGGATCTCACGGGTCCTTCGCGTTTTATCGGAGAAGCATGCAAGAGGCGCATGATTAGCGGTGTGTGATCCAAAGGCAATCCCGTTTTGTTCCATTTCGGAGATTTGATCCCAATCAAGATATATTTTCTCCCGACCGGCAATTTCCTTCTGATCCATACGCAATTCATCCATGATTGAATCAAGCAGGCCGGCTTTTTGGTTGGCCTCGTAATTCGTCCTGAACCAGCCCATGATGCCGGAAGGGGTGCCCCGCAGGGGAGGGAGTCCTGTTGCGCGCTCATTGATGATTCTTTCCAGAAGAGGCATGGGGAACCTTGAAATCAGATAGCTGAGGGTGTGCAGCCAGTTTAAAGCCTCGTTGTTTATGGTTGCGGTGTTTAAGAAAACCGTTGCCGGTATTCCCCTGTCTTTCAATATGGGGTATGCGCGATCATAAACAGTCCTCAACCCGTCGTCGAAGCTGATGCAGCAGACCGGCTTTGGGGGAGCCGGCTTATTGCGCTCGACCCCCATAACCGCATCCCGCATGGGAAGGATTGAATATTTCTCCGACAAGATATCAATTTGTTTTCTGAAGTTTTCCAACGGTGTTTCATCGTGCAGATACCGGAAACACGGCCCTTTCCCGTTTCCTATGCCGTGATAGAAAACCAATCGTAAATCATTTTCCGATCTTATATATCTCCAGTTCACGGTTTTATGGAATGCAGCTCCGATGACATTGGTTATACCGATAAATGTGCTTTGCAGCATGGGGATCCACCTGATTATATAGTGTATAATAAATATTGCCCGGCATCGGTGTTATCTCTTCGGGGAGTGGTGTCGGGTGAATGGAACCACGGCATTTACCCGGGTCGTTTTGAATTTCCGCAATATTCCACCAAAGCGCACGCGAGTATGATGTGATGAAGAGACTTACCTGGAAAGATGCCGGGGGAAAGTGAAGATGAATTTATATGATAATAATTAATACTACCATATGTCAAATGGGACTGCAATTATCACAATGTGTTTACGGCAGGGGAAAACGCCGGCAATTCCGGGATGCCTGCCGGTTACGACTCAAGGTTCAGAAATCATTGCTGAGCAATTGACAAAGGGTGTAATCCGGTATTTTAGTTTTTCACACATCCCTTTAAAATCCCAGGGCTTGTTGGACTTTGACTTGTACGACTATCTGATGTTATAGTGGGCGGATTTCGATTGCTTTCTGCATTTGGGGTATAATTATCCAAATTTGAATTATTGAATTGCCCCCATTGACAACAACATGAATTTATTGAACAGAAAGTCTATGTGCGCTTGCCCGGGTATTCATGGCAGAGCAGGGGAGCCGTGCATGGGGAAGACGGAATGCCGGACATGTCTAAATGTCGCTTTCTTTCTGCGACATATGGTTTATTGGGGCTTGATCATATCATCGGCCTGCTTGGTTGCGACAGGGTCGCTCCCGTCCAATATATCCAAGTGATCAAGTGAGCTAAAACAGAGAAGCGTCCAACTTATCGAGTTGAGTGGCCCATTATATGATCAAGCTCGTTTGTTGCGATAATCTCGTTCAGCGACACTTCTTCTTTACCCCGATTCCAGAGCACTTCAAATTGTCCCTCGGGCATTCTGGATTTAAGAATTTCAACAAGATTACCGGGAAGCTCCCAAACCCTCAAAAGACCTGCAGGGCGGTTTGGGTGATGAAATACACGGCTCAGCAGAGTGCAAGCCGCCGCGTCCCTTTTGGCTTGGATCGACATTGCGGCAACAGCCGGCATCAACAGCATTCTCAATTGGGGCTTGTGAACGGATGAAGCGCTTTTGACCGCCGATTCAAAGTGGTGTTTTGCCTTGTATCGCTCTCCGGTTGCGCAGGCGATAAATGTCATGCCCAGGTGAGCTGTAAAACAAGGCTTTCCGCTTTCAATTACCTTTTCAAGACAGGCTCTGCCCTTGTCCGGCTTATCGGCGCTAACGAGGGCGAGACCTTTCAGGGAGCGGGATCGCTGATGCCGCGTCGGGGCAAACCCAAGTTCCGTGAGGAGCGTAAGGGATTGATCCGCCAGGGAAACGGCCAGTGCTGGATCGCCTTTTAAAAAGGCGATTAATCCCAGCTCCTCCAGGGACATCACGATTCCCAGGGGGGCGTTGATTCGCCTGAAAGACGCTTCAGCCGAACGGAGACAGGATTCTGCGGTTTCCAGGTTGCCCAGGCACAACTCGGCCGATCCGATGTTGCCGAGGGACCATGCCTGCTTTATCGCATCCCCCAGCCCGCATCCGATTCCATGGCTTTCCCTGAAACGCTTGAGTGCCCGATCCATCTGACCCAGTGCCCGTCTGCAGAGCCCAATGCGAATGGTGACCCAGAAGTGGGGTTCCAGCCCGTTGTCCTCTTCAAGGCTCGATCGGAAACAACGGACGGCGTCCAGGTACAGCTTTTGTTCCTGAGCAACTGCGCCCATGAGCAAATAAGCCGCAGCCGATGAGCGGCGGTCGCCGCGCTTCACGGCTGTTTCCAGCAAGGCCCGTGCAATTTCGCTGATCTCACGAAACTTTTTACCGGAAGAGACCGTGCGGTCAACGGCGGAAGGGCCCTGGGCCTGCATGTCGAACCAACACAGCAGTATTACGCCGGCCTCCGGTTCCATCTCATCTATTAAATCTCCCATGAGCAGTTCCATGGCGGGACGAAACAGGGCTTCGCCTTCGTGGTAGCGGGTGTGCATGTCAAAATAGACATAGAGGGCCGAGGCCGCGCGGGTAAGTTCCCCCACGTCCCGTTTTTCCACCGCCCATGACCATGCCTTGCGAATATTGGCAAAATCGGCATCCATGCGCCTGCGGCAGGTGAGCATGCCTTCACCGATCAAACCGTCGCCGTCTTCCACCATCCGGTTCAGGTAGTATTTCCCATGGGCATTCCTCAATCTTTCCCCGGCTCCCCCGGCGGCCGATTTTTCCATAAGGTATCGACGCAGGAGGGGATGGATCTCGAATCGTCCGGTTTCAGGATCGGATTTGAGCATGGATTTTCTTGCCAGGCTTGCGCCAAGGGCATTGGCCGTCTCCCCCGGGGTGCCGGTTACCTCCGCTGCGGCATCCATGGTGAAACGGTCCATGAAAACCGACAGCGTCATAAAGAACTCTTTTTCCTTTTCAGATAAAAGGTTCCAGGAGGAATCGAACACGGCGCGCATGCTCCGGTGGGAAGGAGGCAGGTCGCGGATCTCGGTTTGAAGAAAATCCAGGCTCTTCCGGATACCGTCCGCTATTTTTTCAGGCGGAAGGATCTCCATCCACCCCGCCGCCAGAATCAACGCAAGTGGCATCCCCCGGGTCAGCTCACAGATGCGGAGGATTCCCCGGATATCGGCGGCGTTCAACTCCATATCCGGCCGGACCATGCGGGCGGTGGAAAGAAAAAGTTCCGGGGCATCGTAATAATCATCGATCTTGGCAGCGGCGGCGGTATTCGAGGACGGAGCCGCAGGCCGGGAAAGACCGGAAAGGGGGAAAAGGTGTTCTCCGGTAAGCATCAACCGGGTTCTGGAGGTGGCAAGAATCTTCAGGCCGGGTGAACGGCTCAGCATTTTGGATATGAGCACTCCCGATTCCGGGAGGTGTTCCAGGTTGTCCAGTACAAGCAGGAGCCGCCTTTGGCGGATGAACTCGAGCAGCCTGCTCAGGGGGCCGTTCCTGTCGCCGGCCATGAGCCCGAAGATCCCCATAAGGGCCGATACCGTGTCTTCCACCGAGAAGAGATCCACCAGGGAAAGAAAAAAAACACCTTGTGGAAAAAGGGCCTCAAGATTCGCCGCAGCTTCCAGGGCCAGTCGGGTTTTTCCGATACCCCCCGGCCCGGTAAGGTTCAGGAGTCTGACCCCGGTATCGTTCATGCGACATACCAGGGTTCGGATCTCCTGTTTTCGCCCCACAAAGGGGGTTGACCGGGCCGGCAGGTTGGTCAACGGCACGGTAAATCCCTGTTCTGCGGAAAGCCGCTGTTTTCCAATGCCTGCCGCAAGCTCCGAGGTTGCCTTTTCGGGCGGGACGCCCAGCTCCCGCCGGAGGCGGGCCTTGCATTTTTCAAACTGGCGAAGGGCAAGATCCGGCCGGCCCGCTTGGCGGTACATCTCAATGACTTGCCGATGGGCCGTTTCATTCAGGGGGTCCAGCTCAACCCGGGCCAGGGCATGGGGAATTGCCCTGCCGTGGTCTCCCCGGCCCATGTATAGTTCAGCCAGCCGTTCCAGGACCCGGGCGGCTTCCCGGCCCATCGCCTCGGCCTGTTCAAACTGCCAGTCGTCGAAGTCCGGGGCGTTCCCAAGGGTGAATCCGGAAAGAAAAGGGGTTTCATGGAGCGCGGCGGCCTCTTCCAGTGCTGCCGCAGGTGCGGCTCCGGAGCGGCCGGCCAGTTCCCGGAAGCGAACGACATCCACCCAAATCTCTTCGTGGGGAACGAACCCGATGCTCTCCCTGTCGACGGAAACCCAGAATTTCCCCAATGCCTTTGTCATTACCGAAAGGGTGCGCCGCAGGGAGCCCCTTGCCCGGTTCCGGTCATATTCCGGCCAGAAGAGGTCCGCCAGCCGATCCCTTGAATGGGTTTTTCCCGTGACCACAAGGTATGCGGCCAGGGCAACGACCTTTCGCCGTCCAATCCGGATGGAGGCCCCGTTGACCTTGAAATCGGGGGGGCCGAACAGTTTGATCCTCAATTTCGCCATGATCGTTTCTCCCTTTGGGCAAGGCTATAATAAACGTCTTTTTTTTACAAATTTATATTGGGAACGATCCCGGGAACGCCTTTTGGGACGTTTTGGGAACGACGGCGTGCTAAAGCTTCATTCACGGTTCAACATCCTCCAACCAAAACCAGAAGGAGCATGGAATATGACGACATGGTTAGTACCCGCATTCGTGACGCTTGTCTGTTGGGGATTCTGGGGATTTATCCCGAAGATCACCACCCGGTACATCGGCCCCATGAGCGCCATGGTTTATGAAACCGTTGGCGCCGTTATCGTGGGAGGGATCGTTCTCACCCTCATCGATTTCCGTCCGGACGTTCACATCAAGGGAATCTGTCTTGCAATCTCAACCGGAATCATCGGATTGACCGGTGCTCTTTGTTTTCTTTTCGCGGTCAAGTCGGGAAAGGTGTCGGTGGTGGCCATGTTCACCTCACTGTCACCCGTGATCACCGTTGCCCTTGGATGGCTGGTACTGAAGGAGCCCCTGACCCTCAAAGAGGGGCTGGGCATCCTGAGTGCGTTTATCGCCATCTTTTTGTTCACCGTCTGACCGCCCGCCCATATTAATGAGTACATAGGTTTCCCGACGTTGAAGGAGGCTGGAACAGATTGGAATTATAGTGTTTTATAAATTCGCGATCCCAGTTGTCATGTCGGGTGGCTTTTGACCGTATTCGTCCCTTTAATCCGAAAAGGCCCATGGGCCGACAAGCGAAGGAGGCACAATGAAAATGACCAACACAATGGAATCGTTCATGGAAGCACTGGGACTCGATGAGGAACCCGTGGGGATCTTTTACACGGATAAACAACCCGCCTCGGGATTTGCCCCTAAACAGCAGATCGCCTTAAACCGATTACCCGGGGAATCCGACGGAAATGTCAACTGGATCTCCTGTGTCCTGGGAAAGGTAAGGCGGGCGCGTCGGGAAAAGAGGGCTGCCTGGTTTGACCAGGAACATTACGGCTGCCTGGGCGGGGCCTTTTTCATGGGATTTAAACCCTTTTATGAGCCGTTTGAGCCAGCCCTTCTTGCGGCGGGTATTCCGGGTAAAATGGAAGGAGAGCGGTATGTGGATTCTGCCGAAACGGGAAAGGCGTTTTACGACGCTTTTGCTCCCCCCCGGGCAGACGGCCGGTTTCTTGTGATTAAACCCCTGAGCCTGTTCAGGGATGGTGAGCAGCCGGAAATCGTGGTGTTTTTTCCAGATCTTCAAAGCATGATCGGCCTCAATGCGCTGACCGTGTTCCTCACCCGCGACCCCGATTCGGTCAGGGTTCCCTTTGGCATGGGGTGTTGCGCGATGATCTCCTGGCCGAGGAACTATCGCGGGCGGGGAAAACAGCGGGCCGTTATCGGCGGTTTCGATGTGAATTGCTTGAAATATTTAAAAAAGAACGAGCTCACCTATTCCGTTCCATTTGAGTTGTATTTAAAAATGGCGGGCATGTGGCCCCGGAGCATGCTGGGCACAAAAGTTTGGAAGCGACTGAAAAAAAGGGGCGGTGCGTAACTATGGTCCACCCGCCGGAAAGGCGGAAGGGGGCCGTGAAATATCTAACGTTCCCGTCGTATTTCAAAACGACTGGAACTATGGATTGGTTGTTTCCCCGGCCTTCTTTTTTTTCATGTCGATATACCACTCCTTTTGGCCGTAAATGTCGTCCATGCACTTGGGGCAGAGTCCGTGACTGAACAGTGCCGAGGAGTGTTTTGCCAGGTACAATTCGATGGCTTCCCAGGTATCCTTGTCCTTGCGGACACTCTTGCAGCCCGAGCAAATGGGGATCAGGCCCCGCAGGATTTTCATTTCAACCTGCATCTTGATCCTTGCCAGAAGTTCCGGCGCCTTGAAAGGCTTGGTGATGTAATCGGAACCACCGACATCGAAGCCCATTACGATATCCTCGGATTCAACCTTGGCCGTGAGAAATATAACGGGAATGTGACTTTTGTCCGGGGTTGCCTTTATCCTTCTGCAAACCTCGTAGCCGTCCATCCCGGGCATCATGATGTCCAGGAGAATGAGATCGAAATTCCCTTCGTGAACCCAGCCCACGGCCTCTTCACCGCTTGTCGCAAATTCAACGTCGTACCCCTTCTCGGACAGAATGCTCCCCAGAAGCTGAATGTTCTTGGGTTCGTCGTCCACGATCAGTATTGAAAACCGGGGTGGTGCGGGTTTTGAGTGCATATGTTGAACTCCTGAGCGTGCCGCCGGGGTTAATGCAAAAACACGAAACATATCAATTCTATCACAGATGCGGGGGAAATCAAAATTACCGGATGAACCGGCAGGAATTATCAGGCCCCGCACGCCGGGCATTTTCCATGGGAGCCATTTCCCCATGCTTCCTTGTCCGAAGCCTTTTCACATTGGAATGGAAAGAAATCTTGATATGGTTTAAAATGTCTCAACTTGAGTTGAATCGCGGGGTAATACAACGGTTGTGAACAGGGTTTGCAAAAAGGTGGTTTGAATGGAGCTGAACGTGAACAGGGGGCGGGGGGATAAAAAAGGAAACCCGGCGGGAAGACGGGTGTTTTCGGTGTGGGTGTTTCTTGCCGTCTGCCTGTTGGCGGGGTGCGGAAAAGCGCCCGAGGATTCACCCAAAACCCTGAAGGTGGCAATGGCAAGGATCAGCGTGGAAACCCGGAAAATATGGGAAGCCGCCGGCCTGGAATATGAGAGAAGACACCCCGGGGTACGAATCGAGTATCTCGGAATGGACAGCCGGCACTACGAAACCAGCGGGTTGACCTCCATGCTTCTTTACGACAACCCCGATATCTACTTTGAGTGGGGGGGCGAACGGGTGGCGGAGAGGAAAAACCAGGGGCATGCGGCCGATTTGACCGAAGTGCTGAAAAAGGGGGATTGGCACCGTTCGTTTTTCAAAGCCTCATGGGACGGTCTGGTGGTGGACGGAAGGGTTTACATGGTTCCTTACTCCACTCAGGTTTCCTCCGTGTTCTGGTTCAACAAGACCATGTTCAACAGCCTGAACCTTGCGCCTCCCTCCAACTGGGGGGAATTTGAACGGGTGTGCGAAAAACTCAAGGAGGGCGGCATCCTGCCGGTTTACCTTGGAAACCGGGATCTCTGGCCTGGCGGTAATATCATGGGACACTTGGTCTCGAGGATTGTGGGGGAAGAGGCCTACCACAAGGCGCTGATCGGTGAAAGAAGTTTTAACCGTCCCGATTTTCAAGAGGCGTTCGGTTACATACAACGCTTCCGGGACAGGGGGTATATCAATCGGGACGTGAGCGGCGTGGGCGCCGACGAGGGTATCTCCGGGTGGATACGGGGGAAGGGCGCCATGCTCCCTCTGGGCAGTTGGGTTGTTGAAGCGGCGGTTGAGCAGGCACCCGGAAATTTTGAGTATGATTTTTTCAACTTGCCCGCTGTTGATGGAAAGAAGGGGGACCAGACCAGTATTCTGGGGCTGAACGTGGGATTCATTGTGAATGCAAAGAGCCGAAACTTTTCGGAGGCTGTGGGGTTTCTCAGGTTTTTGACATCTCCGGAGATCGCGGCCGGTTTTGCGAAAGGAGGCGTAATGATTGCCGTCAAGGGGGTCGTCAAGGGGGTGATGCTCGAGAAAACCCGGAAATTGACGGAGCTTCTGAACACGACCCCGACAATTGTCGCGCCGCCCGACACCGGTTATAATCTCGATCGTGCCGATGCATTCTACCAGGCGGTGTCCAAGGTTCTGGGCGGAGTGTCGACGCCCCGGGCAGCCCTGGCTGAACTGGATCTCAAGCTCGCCGGAATCCCGCAGTGAGGCGGCCGGAATTTCCCATGAAACTCAATCGCCTATACTCCTCCATATCCCTTTACCTGGTTGCCACGTTTCTGGTGATGCTGGGGGTGTTTGTGTACAACTATCATCGGGCGGAGCATCTCGACCGGATCAATGGGGAGTTTAACGGGCTGATTTTAAAATGGAACCGGCTCCACCGGCACACCCAGGCGCTTCTCATCGTGGAAACGGACCTCATTTCCCACCGAGATCGATGGAGGGGGGCCCTGACCGATTTTGAACGATCCCTTCAACGGCTTCTTGCTTCCAAGGAATTTGAAAACTATCCCGAAAAGATCGGCGAAAACCTCCGGAAAATCGAAACCTGGTGGCAGTTGCCCGGAAAGCTGCTCAAGGAGATCAGGGCTGATCTGGATGCCTACATGACCCACTCGAGGACCCCCAATGAAGGCAAACTCTCCCACAAATTGGGAAAGCTGGACGCCCATGAAAATCCCAGGGAGTATTTTCTTCTGAACCAGGTGGAGCTCAGAACCTATCAGTTTTTCCTGGTGGAAACGGGTTTTATAAAATCCTTGTCCCAGTCGGCTGAAATCATTGGAAGGGAGATTAAATCCCGCAAGGTCTGGAATCTGATTCAGAGTGTGGTCGTGGCGGTGCTGCTGTTCGCTTCGGCCATGTTTTTCAACATCCGCTCCCGCGCGAGGGTGGAAATGCTCAATGCAACCCTTGAGCTGCGCGTTGATGAACGAACGCGGGATCTCAGGGCGGCCAACAGGGAGTTGCAGGCGATTTTCGGGGCCTTTCCGGATCTCTACTTCTGGCTGAACAAGGACGGAACCATTGCGGGCTATCAGTCCTCCAGGCATTCGTTTCTGTATGCCCGGCCGGAGCAGTATATCGGAAAGCGGGCGAAAGACCTGCTCCCATCCGGTGCTGCCGGGATTATCGACGGGGCCGTGGCGGGGATTCTGGCGGGACGCTCATCCGTGAATGTGGAGTATGCACTGCCGGCCAAAGGCGAGGAGCGGTTTTTTGAAGGCAGGTTTCAACCCCTTGGGGAAACGCAGATTCTGGCGATCATCCGTGAAATCACGGATCGAAAACGGACCATGCGCCAGTTGGAAGCGGCCAGGGAGGAGGCGGTCCGGGCAAACCGGGCAAAGACGGAGTTCATTGCCAACATGAGCCATGAGATCAGAACCCCCATGAATTCAGTGCTCGGGTTCACCGATCTTCTGGACGCATACATCACCGAAAGAAAACCCAGAAGCTATCTCGAGGCGGTCAAATCAAGCGGAGAGGGCCTGCTGACCATCATCAACGACCTGCTCGACCTCTCGAAGATCGAGGCCGGGAAGCTGAAACTTAAAATCGAGGCCACGGAGATTCACCGGGTCGTGGAATCCGTGCGCCGGATTTTTTCACTGGAACTGTCCCGGAAAAAACTGGGGTTCCTGGTGGACATTTCACCCGACTTGCCCTCCTCGCTTCTCCTTGACGAGGTTCGGCTCCGGCAGGTTCTCGTGAATCTTGTTGGCAATGCCGTGAAGTTCACGGACAGGGGCCGTATCCGTGTCTCCGTCAAGGGAACCTGTGATCCGCTCGGGAAAAACACCCTGGATTTGACGATCATGGTCGAGGATACGGGGATCGGCATCCCCGAGGAGGATCATCACCGGGTCTTCGAGGCATTTCAGCAGGTGGGCAACAACACTTCCCAGGAAAGCGGCGGTACCGGGCTGGGACTGGCGATCTGCAAACGGCTGGTCCAGATGATGGGCGGGGAGATCTTTGTTCAAAACAATGCGGGGCGTGGGGCGATTTTTACCGTTGTCCTTCCCGGTACCGGGATCTCCGAAGAAAGGCCCCGGGACGGGGGCGAGGTGCCCGGCGGGTTACCGGATTGCCGGTTTGCGGAGGCCACCATACTGGCCGTGGACGATATCGAGTCCAATCTGAACCTGATCGTTGAATGCTTTCACCATACCCCGATCAGGGTGCTGGCTGCCGGCAGTGGGGAAGAGGCCGTCGGGATTGCAAGGACTCATTGCCCTGATTTGATATTGATGGATATCAGGATGCCCGTCATGGACGGGTTTCAGACCACTCAATTGCTGAGAAACGATCCGGGAACCGTGGATATTCCGGTGGTCGCCGTAACCGCCACCCAGGTGGATGAGTGGTTCGAGGTTCCCGGAAGCTCCGGGTTTAACGGTTTCCTGAGAAAGCCGATTTCCAGGGAGACGCTTTTCAACGAGGTCCGCAGGTTTGTTGGGCATGCCGGCATCGGCATGGAGCCGCCATCCGTTCACCCGGATTTCGCGGAATCCCCTCCATCCGGCGATGGGCGGGGGAGCAAACTGCCCGTATCTTTCGGGACATACGAACAGGAGATGAATTGCTTCTGGGAAGCTCTTCAAAAAAGACAGCCCATTAAGAAAGTCAGGGCATTTTCCGACCGTGTGCATGAATATGGCCGGCATAACAAGATCCCGGAGTTGACGGCCTTCGGGGTCGATCTGGGGGCATACCTGGATGCCTATGATGTGCGGAGCATCAGGTCGGCCCTCGCCCGATTTCCGGAACTCATGGAGAAGGTGAAACGTTCCCGGGGCTTTGATAATCCGCGATGCCGAGGCCGGAAAGAACCGGCTTTACCGGTTTAATGCTTGAAAACAGGACCGGCCCTAAATTATATAATAGTAAAGCGCAACTTGAATATCGAAGTGCATGGGATACGGCATGAGGCATGTTGGAATGGGCCTTTTGTTCATAATCGGTGTTTATTCCAGCTTTGTGTTGATGTACCGGAAGTGGGGAGGGATCAAAATGCCGGAACAGAACAACCGCCGCAGGCGTGAAGGATTCACCCTTATCGAGCTGATGGTGACCATCGCCATTATCGGCATACTTATGGCGATAGCGGTTCCCATGTATTCGACCTATCGCCAGAAGGCGAACGTGGCGAGAACGGCCGCCGATCTGAAGACCATCGTGGACGGATTCGAGGTGTTCGCCATGGACAACCCCTCGGGATATCCAGACGACACCCATCGCGTTTTGCCTGCGGGGGTGGAGGTTTTTGTGTCCAATGCGCTGTTCACGGAAAACACGCCGCTTGGAGGATGGTACAACTGGGAAGGCCCCGACAACTATCCTTACGCCGGTGTGGCCGTGGAGACCCCCGACGTGGGTGACGATGTGATGCGAAACCTGGACCATTTTATGGACGACGGCTCCCTTGCCACGGGTAAGTTTCAGAAAACGCCCAACGGTCGATATACCTGGATTCTCTGGCCGTAACTTCTCTGGCCGTATCCCGGCGGATTCATAGGCCCGGGCGCTTTTATCCAGGTGCGACTTATTCAGGGCCGTCAAAAAAACCTCAGGAATACAGAGGCATTAACCTGCGCCCAATTCGTCTTCGGTCCAGGTTCAAAACCGGTGCCAATGAAAAAGAGCCCTGAGTCCGGGGCAAATCATGTTCAAGTAATTTGGTTTTCGTTCCTAATAGTGTTAAATCGGTAACCAAATACCCGGGCCGGTCCGGCGGCAAGTTGTTCATTGACAGGGGAACGTATACCAAGGGGGAGCTGTTTCAAATTGCCTTTTTATTAAGAAAACTGCAAAAAAGAAAACAATCCCGGGCAGAGATCACGACTTTTCCGAGACGGGAAACCCAAAACGGCCGGCACCGGTTCCGCTTCGAATCGGTGTTCCGGGCAGCCTCTGTTTTGTGTATCGCAGCATCCCTCCATGTCCGTTTTAGAAAAACGGAAATAGGTTAAACCTCCCTCTACTTATGAGATATTGCTAATAATTGACGGGGTTTCCCCTGTTTTTTCGCTTTTTTTACCCCGGAATGACCTGTTTTGAAAACCAAGCTTTGACAAATCGGTTTTTTAATGCGAAACCCTTAGCAACTTGTGTGTTTTCACCGAGCGGCTCCGTGGGCCGGCACCGTTTGCCGATCCATTGGGCCATTTTCGGTTTATAAAGTCGAGGGCTCCCGAAGGTGAACACTTCCGGAGTTTCACTCAGGAAATAAGGAAACGGAATCGGGGGGAGGGGCTTAAAGAGATGCCGAGGCAGATGGGGCTTTTCCATATCCCGGCTCGTTCCGTTAACAATATTAATCCAAATTTTTTATAGAGGCATGAAAATGAGTGATGGACAGACGGAATTAAGAACGATGCTTGCCGATTCCGGGTATGCGGGACCCGCCATTGATTATTACCTGGAAAAAAAACATATGGGGGAGATCACAAACGCGGATCACGTGTCCGAGATGACCGGTACCTGCGGTGACACCATGGCAATTTTCCTTAAACTCGAGGGTGACGTTATCGAGGATGCAAAGTACCAGGTCATGGGTTGCGCCGGAGCGGTATCCTCCGCCATGGCGGTGGTGGATCTGATCAAGGGAAAAACCCTTGCCGAGGCTCGCGAGATCTGCGACGGCGATGTCTTTAAACTGATCGAGGACATCCCCGCAAAGAAACACCACTGTGTCCAGCTGTCGGTCAAGACGCTTCACAAGGCGCTGGATGAGTTCAAGGCGGCTTGATCTCCGCGTGCCTTTTGGGGGATGAGAAAACGCCGTTCCGATGAGCTGTTGATTCAATCCTCGATATTCAAATCCCCCTTTTGTTCAGATATGATACGCCCCGTACCGGCTTCCGGTACGGGGCGTATTTGTTGAAGCGGTAGCGGGGGCCATGATTATGACGAAAAATGCCCGATTCTCTGGGGAGGCGATATGAAAACAATTCTTGGAAAAACCATTTCAGAGTGGATAGATCAGTATCCGTTGATCGAAGCGTTGACGGCAACCCGTGAGGTTTGCTGGTTCAATCCGCAAACAAAACCCTATGATGAATATGCCGGGACCCTTTCCCTTGGAAAGAAGGATATCCTCGATGCCGCCGAGCGTCTTACGCGCTTCCGGCCCTATATCGCGAAGGTGTTTCCGGAAACGGCGCGTGTGGACGGGCTTATCGAATCCCCACTTGTCGGGGCGCCCCATATGATGGAAGCCATGGCCTCCCGCTACGGGACGGAGTTGCTCGGCGGCTTTCTCGTGAAACTGGACAGCAATCTTCCCATTTCAGGCTCCATTAAGGCGCGGGGGGGAATCTACGAGGTCCTGAAACACGCGGAGGCACTGGCGCTCGAAAATGGGCTGATTCGTCCGGGAGACGATTACGGGAAGCTGGCTTCGGATGAGGCAAGACAATTTTTCGGAAAATACGCCGTTGCGGTGGGGTCCACGGGCAACCTGGGCCTTTCCATCGGTATCATGGGGGCGACGTTCGGATTCAGGGTGTCCGTTCATATGTCGGCCGACGCCAGGGCGTGGAAAAAGGCGTTGCTCCGGGAGAAGGGGGTAAATGTCGTTGAATACGAGGACGATTACAGCACCGCCGTTGCCCTTGGGAGGAAAGAGGCGGAGTCCGATCCTTTCTGCCGTTTCGTGGACGATGAGAACTCCACGGATCTTTTCATGGGGTACGCTGTAGCCGCGCTTCGCCTTGAAAAGCAGCTCGAGGAACAAAGTATCCTGGTTGACGAAGAGCACCCCCTCTTTGTTTACCTGCCCTGCGGGGTGGGCGGAGGGCCCGGCGGTGTCGCCTTCGGTCTTAAAACCGTTTTCGGCGACGCGGTGCACTGCTTTTTCGCCGAACCCACCCATTCACCCGCAATGCTCATGGGGCTCTACACGGGGCTCCACGACGGGATTTCGGTTCAGGATTTCGGAATCGACAACCTCACGGCGGCGGACGGGCTTGCCGTGGGCCGGCCCTCGGGATTTGTGGGAAAGCTGATGGCCCCCCTGATGGACGGCGCCTATACGGTGGATGACGATGAACTCTACAGCCTTCTTGCCTTGATGGCGGAGGAAGAGAGCGTCTACCTGGAACCTTCGGCTCTGGCGGGGTTTCCCGGCATTGCCCACGTGGTGAAAAATGCGGAGTACCCCAAAGGAGATGGGTTTCCGGGTAGAATGGAAAACGCCGTTCATATTGCCTGGGCCACAGGGGGAAGCATGGTGCCGGACAAGGAGATGAAGGAGTATTTGGAAAAGGGCAGGTTATTATTGGCCGGAGTGTGAAGCTTCGGCACCATCAATCGATTTTTTGTTTCGGCGGTATCTTCGAGTTTGGGCCGTGCCGACATGTGAGTGCCGGCAAGTAATTCAGAGAGCTCGGTAATCCTGGTGCATCTGGAAATAGATGGCGAGCAGCCGTTTTGAATCCTCGATATCCGTTTCGAGCCACCTGCATACCTCATGGGGATCGGAGTTCCGCATCCCCCTTATCATCCCCTCGTGAAAGCCGATGTCCTGCTGTTCGCTGAGCACGTCCTTCTGGTCCATGAACACGTAGAGATATGGGCTGAACCGGTCCCAGAGCATGGAGATCACGTCCATGAGGATGGGCATGCCGGCCTCCCGGTAGATCGTGAAGTGGAACTCCCTGTTGAGGTCGAACAATCGTCCCTCCCTGTTGTTGCCGTTCCAGGTTTCCACATATTTTTCATGGATGGCGTCGAGGCGGCCGAGGGCGGTTTTGCCGCACCGCAGGGCCGCCGCCGCCGATGCCATTTTTTCGTTGAGGAGACGTACCTCCAGCAACTCTTCCATGGCCGCCATGGACAGCTCCGAGGCAAAGGTTCCCCTGTTCTGCATGGTATAGACGAGCCCCTTTGCCTCCAGGCGCCCCAATGCCTCCCTGACGGGAATCCGGCTGACATTCATTTGCCGCGCGATTTTTTCCGCCACGATCTTCTCTCCGGGCTTAATGCGCGCCGACACGATGGCCCGCAGCAGTTCCGAGTACACGGCATCCTGAATCGAAGGAACGTTGATCGCCTTGATATCGTAAGGGTGCGCTTCCCCTTGAACGGGCGCGTTTTCCGGAGTCCCGTGCCCGGAGGAGTGGAAATGCCGTTTCCAGGTCTGGTGCAGGGAGAGGATACCGCTCAGGCCGGACAGACCGGCTTTCTCGAACCACCCCTTGACCAGCCGGGAGGTGCTTTGGACGGTAAGGGGGTTATTGCCCTTTCTGGATCTGAACAGATAATCGCCTTTGTCCGGCCCGATCCTGTCCATGTACAGGTCGAAAATGCCCTGAAGCGCCTCGGTCCATATAAAAACGGAACCGGGACCCGAACCGGGCGAGGGAATCTCCAAGGCCCTTCCGGGGGTGAGATCTCGAAGGTCCGAAACCTTGAGGTGAAGAAGGTGGACAACGGGGGCACCGGTCTCGATGGCCATCTCGAACAGCAGCAGATCCCTCGGCCGGTTTTCGAGAATAGAGCGGAGGTGAGCGATATCTTCCATCTTTTCGATGGCCCTGGCGGGACTGTCGTTTGGTTTTCGTATCATATGAACCGGTTTCACACCCATCTCGTAAAGGAAAGATCCGCAAAATCCCTGTTTCACCGGAGCCTTCCGCTTGAAATTTCAAATCCTCCCCAAGCCTTAAAGAGAGGCGCCCCCACTGGTATCGTTGAAAAAACACCTGTCAGGAGAGGAAAGCACCCGATTTCATTTCAGGGAAACTTTCATGACCTGAATGTCAACTTTGAATGTTAACTCATGTCGGCTCGGGTACCATTGGTTATAAAAAAGGTACCTGCATCTGTTTCGGTGAATAACACATAAGGAGTTCAATGTCCATGGTTCCGCACCCAATGCGCCGGCAGGATTTTTTTATGTTGACAATATCTCAATGTATACTGTATCCAATGGTTAACATTCACTCCGATTCCTTAACCGTTCATCCCTGGAAGAAATTCGGGTAAGACCGATTTCTGTTAATGGTGTGCGGGGCAAACAACGTCGGCGATAAGCGATCCGGATGTACAAGCCGACTCAAAATGGGATTTTCCCCATAAAAAACGAGACGAGGTGTCGGTTGTTTTTTACCGGACCGTCAAAATTGTCAACCAACAGTCATTAAAGGAGGTCATCATGAAGAGAATCATCCGTGCAGCATTCTTACTGATGGTGTTCGCCGGGTTTTTGCCCACAAACGCCATGGCCGTTCGATCCGGCGGAACGTTCAACTTTGTAGCCCCTTACGGGGGGGACCTGTCGAGCCTGGATGCCCATAAGACGGCAAGGACCCAGGACGCCATCGTATTGATGAACATCAACCGCTCCCTGTACAAGTGGTCCGCCACCGAGGGCCGCCCGGTCCCCGCGATGTCGGACAGCATCGAGGTTTCGGCGGATCGTTTGACCTACACCCACAAAATCAAGAAGGGGATCAAGTTTCACAACGGCCGTGAGCTTACGGTGGACGATATCATCTGGTCCTATCATCGCATCATGACCCCCGCGACAGCCTCCACATTCATGCGCTACGTGGAGATCATCGCGGGTGCCGGGGCTTTTAACAAGGGCGAGGCTGCGACCATCTCCGGGTTGAAGAAAATCGACGATTATACCCTTTCCATCACCCTGAAAGATCCCGTGGATCCCGCATTCTCCCTTTCCGAGAGCGGAACCGCCATCCTTCCCAGGGAGGAGGTGGAACGACTCGGTGACGGATTCGCCCTTTCCCCCGTGGGTTGCGGTCCTTTCAAATTCGAAAAATGGGTAAAGGGTTCCGAGGTTGTCCTCAAAAAGTTCGACGGGTATTTCGAAGCGGGAAAACCTTACCTGGACAAGGTGGTCTACAAGATCATGTCCGAGGCGGCCGCAAGGGACATCGCCTTCAAGGTAAAGGAACTGGACGCCACCATCGTGGGTTCCGTGAACTACCCCCAGTACAAGAAGGACCCCGTGCTCAGCAAGAACATGATCGAGGTGGCGGAGCTGTGGTCCAGGCTCATGTGCTTCAACATGGAGTATGAACCGTTCAAGAAAAAGGAAGTGCGTCAGGCCGTGAACTACGCCATCAACGCCGCACTGATCAACAAGAAGCTCCTCAAGGGCAAGGCAGTCAACCCCGTGGGCTTTCTTCCCCCCACATCCCCCGGATTCAACGAGGCGTCCAAGGGCTATGCCTACTCTCCTGAAAAGGCGAAGGATCTTTTGAAAAAAGCGGGCTACCCCGATGGATTTACCTTCGAGTGCCTGGGCACCGACAACGGCACCTGGGGCGTCAAGGCGGTGGAGGCCACCATCCCCATGCTCAAGAAGGTGGGCATCATCGTCAAGCCCGTGAGGCTGGAGGGTGCCGCCATGGCCGCCCGCGCCAACACGGGTGATTTCCAGGCCCTGATCTGGTCCCTCTCCTCCGGCCCCGATCCCCTGAGCGCCCTGGGACGCTGGGACTCCTCCGTTGCACGCAACAGCGGCAACTACTCAGGTTACAGCAATCCCGCATACGACAAGCTTTTGGCCGAAGCCCGCACCGAGTCGGACGAAGCCAAAAAGATGGGCCTTCTCAAGGAGGCCGACCGGATTCTCACCGAAGATCCTCCCGCCTGGTTCTACAACTACAACAAGGCGGTCATGGCATATCACCCCTGGGTTCACGGCCTTCAGCCGGTCGCCCTGGAGCTGATGTACCAGGATCTCACCGATGTATGGGTGGACAAAACCTCCCCCAGGGCGGATGCCGGGAAATAACGCCGGCATATTAATGCGCGGAAGCGGACGGTTCCGGCTGCAATAAGATCTGGGCGTATCCGGACCCCGTAACGGGTCCGGATACGATCCAAAGGCCGGCAATGGACGGCAGTTTATGCCGGAGTCGTTTTGTTATGGGGACGGCATGGTTGATGCGCCGTTCAGAAGGCGGTTTTGTTGATCTCGTTATTGCCGGCGGCTTGCGGATGTGCATGCTCTTCCCAAAAAGGTCAACCGCTTCGGCGCGAGTCGACAAAGGTTTTTTCCGGGATAGTTCCTGAAGGAATCTGAAGAAGACGCTGTTAAAATGGAAAAAAAGAGAGGGGGAAAGTCCCCTTTGTCATAACCGGGCGACCTCTTCGAGGGGCCTCTTCATCCCCCGCCATGCGGGGGGAGCCGAATGCCGCTTAGGATCGACTCCATTTATAAGGACGTTGAACAGCGGAAGATAAAAGGCGGATACCAAAGTGATCGAGCAGCGTTGGAAAAACGTTTCCCGAACAGCCTGTTTCCGCGCCAAAGGAAGTTGCGATGACCGCATATACCCTTCGTCGAATATTACAATTTATCCCCACGGTGTTTTTTATCTCGCTGATCATGTTCATGCTCTTGAACGTGCTGCCCGGCGATGCATCGCTAATGGCCGGCGGGGGAAAACGGCAGCTGGACGCACAGACGGCCGCCTCCATCAAAAAGCAGTGGGGACTGGACCAGCCTCTTCACGTTCGTTATTTCAAGTATGTAAAGGGCCTTGCAACAGGGGACCTGGGGCGCTCGTTCCTTCGCAACGAGAGCGTGAACAACCTCGTTGCCCAGAGATTCTGGCCCACCCTCTACCTTGCCGTTGCCGCAATGGGCGTTGCCGTTCTCATCGGGGTGCCCCTGGGGTTTATCTCGGCCATGAAGCAGGGGAGTTTTCTGGACACCCTCTGCATGGTGGGGGCGGTTTCCGGGGTCTCCATTCCCCAGTTCTGGCTGGGGCTGATCCTTATGTACGTCTTCTCCCTTGTGCTGGGATGGCTGCCCTCCCTCGGATACGGAGGGGGAAAAATCAGCCATCTGATCCTGCCGGCGTTCACCCTGGGCGTTGGTTACATGGCCCTTCTGGCGCGTACCACCCGGGCGGCCGTCGTGGAGGTGATGAACCGGGATTTTGTCCGCACGGCAAGGGCCAAGGGACTCACCGAGCTCATGGTCCACAGGGGCCATATCTTCAGGAACACCATGGTCCTCATCCTCACCACGGCGGGTCTCCAGTTCGGCTCCCTGGTGGGACAGACCGTGATCGTGGAAAAGCTCTTCTCCTGGCCGGGGATCGGCTCCCTTCTGGTGGACTCCATCTTCCAGCGGGACATTCCCGTTACCCAGGGATGTGTCCTCGTGATTATCGGCGTTTTTCTCGTGGTCAACCTCATCGTTGACCTCCTGTATGTGTTTATCGACCCCAGGATTGAATACAAATGAACACCACCCTGAAAAAACTCAAAAACAATCCCAACCTGCTCATCGGCGGGGCCCTGACCCTGATCTTTATCCTCATGGCGGTGTTCGCGCCCCTAATTTCCCCCCACCATCCAGTGGACGACGCCGACCTGATGATCTCCGAGGAACCCCCGAGCCCTGCCTACCCCTTCGGGACCGACGAGCAGGGCAGGGACATCCTCTCCCGGGTGATCCACGGTTCGCGGATCTCCCTTTCCGTGGGGCTGGTGAGCCAGACCATGAACACCCTCATCGGCATCATACTGGGGCTCACGGCAGGCTTCTTCGGGAGCTGGTGGGACGATCTCGTGATGGGGCTCACCAACATCATGCTCTCCATCCCGTCCATGATCTTCGCCCTCGCCATCATGGCCCTCATGGGACCGGGGCTCATCAACATCTTTTTTGCCCTGGGGCTCACCAACTGGTCCTTTACCTGCCGGATCACCCGCTCCCAGGTGCTCTCCGCGCGCTCCCTGGATTACGTCAAGGCCGCCGAGGCCCTCGGTTACGGCAGGACCCGGACCATGTTCACCCAGATTCTCCCCAACATCGTGGGCCCCATCCTGGTGATCGCCACCCTGGGCATCGCATGGGCCATCCTCCTGGAGGCGTCCCTCTCCTTCCTGGGCCTTGGCACCCAGCCTCCCACCCCCAGCTGGGGGGGCATGCTGGCCACGGCAAGGGAGCAGATGTTCACGGCGCCCTGGATCTCCATCTTTCCGGGATTGGCTATTTTTACCTCGGTGCTGGGGCTGAACCTGTTTGGGGACGGGCTCCGGGATCTCCTGGATCCCCACACGATCAGTAAAGGTAAATAAATGATCTCGAAAAAATGGCCCTGTGAAAGGCGTGCGTTAAATTAAGGAGTTTATAAATTGGATCTTGCCATATTATCTTCATCCGTTTTCACCGGTGATCCCGCAAAACCCTGGGCCGAGGCCCTGGCAATCAAGGACGGGCGCATCGCCCTGGTTGGAACGAACGATGCGGTAAAAGCCGTGATCACACGGGAGACCGAGGTGCATGAGCTGCCGGGTCGCCTGCTCACACCGGGCCTGACCGACGCCCATTCCCATTTTCTCAGCTTCGGCAGGGGGCTGAGCAGGGTGGACCTTTCCGGGCTCCCCTCCTGGGAAGCTTGCCGAACGAAGATCCGGAAGGCCGCCGAGGCACTTCCCAAGGGCGCATGGGTCGTGGGAAGGGGATGGAATCAGCATCAATGGGACAATCCGACCGAGCCCACCCGAAGGGAGCTGGACGATATCACGCCGGAAAACCCCGTGATGATGGTCCGGGTCTGCGGTCACAACCTTCTGGCCAACTCCCTTGCCCTCTCCATTGCGGGGATCGATCGCGATACCGAAGAGCCACCCGGAGGAAAGATCGACCGGGACGGCGAGACCGGCGAACCCCTCGGGCTTATCCGGGAGGCCCGGCACCTGATAGAGGATCATATTCCGCCGCTTTCACGGGAGGAGCGGATCGAGGCGGCCCTGGCGGCCCAGGAGGCGGCACTTCGCCTTGGGCTCACCGGGGTTCACAGCCTGGAGGGACTGGAGGAGTTGGAAACCTTCCGGGAGCTGGACAGGGAAGGGCGCCTCAAGATGAGGATCTATCATCTCCTTCCCGCAGATGAGCTTGAAACGGCAAGGGAGATGGGAATCGGACCGGGCACGGACAGCAGCCGCCTCTGGCGGGGCCATGCAAAGCTCTTTTCCGACGGTTCCCTTGGCGCCGCAACGGCGCTGCTCCATGATCCCTACAACGAAATGGAGGATTTCCGGGGCATCCCGTTTCTTGAAACCGAGGTACTGGAGTGGAAAATCGCCAAGGCCTACAGCCTCGGCTGGAGCGTTGCCGTCCATGCCATCGGCGACAAGGCGGTGACCAACACCCTTACGGCCATCAAGGGGGCCAGGAAAACGGTGCCCGCCCCGGGCAGGGACCGGGTGGAGCATATTCAGCTCCACAGGCCCGAGGATATCGAGCTCTTCAGGGAGATGGAGATCACGGCATCCGTTCAGCCGGCATTCGTTGCCACCGATTACCATGTGGCCGAATCCCTGTGGGGAAAGGAGCGGTGCCGGAACGGCTATGCCTGGAAGACCCTGATGAGCGCGGGAATTCCCCTTCAGTTCGGATCGGATTCCCCCGTGGAACCCATCAACCCCATGCTGGGCATCCAGGCGGCGGTCACCCGCCAGACCCCGGAGGGCAAACCCGAGGGGGGCTGGTTTCCCGAGCAGCGCTTGAGCCTTGAAACCGCCCTGAAGGGGTATACCCTTCAGCCGGCCGTAAGTTCCGGAAGGGAGGCCGACCTGGGAAGCCTCACCCCCGGAAAACTGGCGGATATCACCATATTCAGCAAGAACCTGTTCGAGGTTCCCCCCTACCGGTGGCAGGAGGTTCCGGTGGAGATGACCCTTGTGCAGGGCGAGATTCTATACCGGACGGGGACCTGACATGGACGAGAAAGCGCAAAGCAAAGAGAGGCCCGGCGCCCTTCTTGAAGTTTCGAAACTGGCGACCCATTTCAATACCTTCGACGGAACGGCAAAGGCCGTGAACGACGTCTCCTTCTCCATGAAAAGGGGAGAGACTCTGGGGATCGTGGGGGAATCGGGGTCGGGCAAGAGCGTGACGGCCCTCTCCATCATGGGCCTGATAAGGCGACCCGGTCGGATCGCCGGGGGAAGGATCATGTTCGACGGAACCGACCTCCCGGCCCTGCCCGAAGGAAGGATGCAGGAGATACGGGGAAATCGCATCTCCATGATCTTCCAGGAACCCATGACCTCCCTGAACCCCCTGGCCAAAATCGGGGATCAGATCGGGGAGATGTTCACCCGCCACATGGGCGTGGGCAAGAGGGAGGGGCGTGATCGCGCCGTGGAGATGCTGGAAAGGGTTCAGATCCCTTCACCCGCCAAGCGAGCGGGGGAGTATCCCCACCAGATGTCGGGGGGGATGCGTCAGCGGGTGATGATCGCCATGGCCCTCTCCTGCAACCCCGAGATCCTGATCGCGGACGAGCCCACCACCGCCCTGGACGTGACCATCCAGGCCCAGATCACGGACCTGATGCTCCAGCTCAAGGAGGAGTACAACACCGGTATCCTGATGATCACCCACGATCTCGGGGTGATCGCCGAGATGGCAAAGCAGGTGGTGGTGATGTATGCCGGAAAGGTGGTGGAAACCGGCGATGTGATGTCGATCTTCGAGGATCCCGCCCACCCCTATACGAGGGGACTGTTGCGCTCCACGCCCCGGCTTGGGCAGAGATCGAAGAAGGGGCGGATAAGGCTCCGTGAGATCACCGGAACGGTGCCGAGTCTCTATAACCTGCCCGAAGGCTGCGCCTTTTACCCGAGATGCCCCGAAGCAATGGAAAAATGCCGTGAAACACCCGTGTCTCTGACGGCATATGGGGAACAGCGGAGTGTAAGGTGCCTGTTGCAATCGGTACGAGCCGATAAGAAAAGTGGAGGTTCCGGTAATGGATGAAAACATCTTGACGGTCGAAAATTTGAAAGTGCATTTTCCCATTCGAAAGGGGATGTTTTCAAGGGTAAGCGGTCATGTGCATGCCGTGGACGGGGTTGATTTCACCCTGAATAAGGGCGAAACCCTGGGTATTGTTGGAGAGAGTGGTTGCGGAAAGACCACGGCCGGCATGGCCGTCATGAATCTTGAAAAACCAACCTCCGGAAAAATTACCTTCAGGGGGGAGGATATAACGGACCTGTCCGCAAGGAGCCGTTCCGAACAACTGGCCCTGAGAAAACAGATGCAGCTGATCTTCCAGGATCCTTACTCGTCCCTGAACCCCCGCATGCCCCTGAACCGGATTCTCGGCGTGCCCATGATGATCCACGATATCTGCCCCAAAAACGAAATCGAGGACCGTATCGCATGGCTCCTTGAAAAGGTGGGCCTTACCCCTGAGCAGGGAAATCGCTATCCCCATGAGTTCAGCGGGGGCCAGCGCCAGCGCATCGGCATCGCAAGGGCCCTCTCCCTGAACCCCACGATGATCATCGGCGACGAGCCCGTTTCCGCCCTGGATGTATCGATCCAGGCC
>PPCM01000630.1_pt1 | contig 25598 bp, 13 predicted proteins | sample 1555541 | NCBI WGS metagenome assembly PPCM01 (sample SAMN05284479, study PRJNA326546) | Marine sediment metagenome, whole genome shotgun sequencing project. | isolation source: marine sediment | place: Germany: Wadden Sea | collected 2012-09-05 | reverse complement strand
ATGGTTTTCATTACTTGTGGTTTAGGTGGTGGAACTGGTACTGGTGCTGCTCCTGTTGTTGCGGACATTTCTAAGAAACAAGGTGCTTTAACTGTAGCTGTTGTAACTATGCCATTCACTATGGAAGGTCATAGAAGATACGAGAATGCTGTTTTAGGTCTTGAAAAATTAGAACAAAATGTTGATACTTTAATTGTAATTCCTAATGATAAATTACTAGAGCTTGCTCCTGACTTACCATTACATACTGCTTTCAAAGTAGCTGATGAAATTTTAACTAATGCTGTAAAAGGTATTGCTGAATTAGTAACAAAAGCTGGTTTAGTTAATTTAGATTTCGCAGATATTAGAGCTGTTATGGGTAATGGTGGTGTTGCTTTAATTGGTGTTGGTGAATCCGATACTGAAAATAGAGCAGTTGAAGCTGTAGAAAAGGCAATCAATAATCCTTTATTGGATGTTGATGTTTCTGGTGCTAATGGTGCATTAATTAATGTAGCTGGTGGACCAGATATGACTTTAGAAGAAGCAAGAAAAGTTGTTGAAACAATTTCAGAAAAACTTGATGATGATGCAAGAATTATTTGGGGTGCACAAATCTCAGAAGATCTTGCAAATACTATCAGAACTATGTTAATTGTAACTGGAGTTCGATCCTCACAGATTTTTGGTCGTGGTGGAATTACTGAACAAAAGAAAAAAGACATTGAGTCTGAATTAGGAATCGAGTTTGTTGATTAGATCAACAATTTTATTTTTTTATTTTTTTAATTAATTATTTAAACAAATTCTTATTATTATAATATATGTCAAATGATTTATCTTACTTAAAGAATAATATATCAAAAATAATTATTCCTGATTATGTAACTTTAATTGCAGTTTCGAAAAGAAAAACTATTGAAGAAATTTCTTATTTGAATTCTTTAGGTATTGAAAATTTTGGTGAAAGTTATTTGAGTGAAGCAATTGATAAAATAATTTCACTATCTGATAAAAATATAAATTGGCATTTTATTGGACCTATTCAATCTAATAAAATAAAATTGATTGCAAAACATTTTGATTTTGTTCAATCAGTATCATCTGAAAAAATTATTCGTAAATTAAATTCTGCTTGTGAAGAATTAGATAAAGTGATGCCTGTATTAATTCAAATTAATATAGGTGAAGAAAAACAAAAATCGGGTGTGATTATTTCAGACACACAATATGTGGTTGATTTGGTAAATAATTCATCTAATTTAGATTTTAAGGGTTTTATGTGTATACCGCCTTTCGGAGTAGATCCTAAACCTTATTTTGATAAAATGAAAAAATTATTAGATACTTATAATTCATCTTATAATATATCAATTTTAAGTATGGGTATGAGTTTAGATTATACTTTAGCAATCGAATGCGGTTCTAATATGGTGAGAATAGGCTCTAATTTATTCGGATCTCGTTAAATTAGCCTTTTTAGTTATATTTGGTTTGAATTAAAACCATAACGTTTATAAATAAAAGTCATTTATTTAAATGTAGTTTTCTAGATTAGCGTTTTTCTAACCTAGTTTTCAAACTAAAAAGATGATAAAAATGAAGTTCAAAGATTTCGTAAAGGAATGTGTACGAGTTTTAAAAATTACTAAAAAACCGTCAAAACAAGAATTTGGTTCCATTGTTAAAGTAACTGGCCTAGGTATCTTAGTTATCGGTTTAATGGGTTTTTTGATACACATAGTTATGAACACTTTAATGTCTTGGATTTAATAAAGGTTGATTCAAATGTCTGAAGAAAATAAACATGCATTGGCTGATCAGGATATTAAACCTGTTGTTGAAGAAAAAGAAGTTACTAAATCTATTTATGCATTAAGAACTACTGCTAATAGAGAAGATCAAGTAATGGATTTTATGATTAGTAATGTTCAAAAAAAGAAATTAAACGTTTATTCATTAATTAGAGCAAGTGGTATGAGAGGTTATATTTTCTTAGAAGCTGAGACTCGATCTGATGCTGAACAATCTGCATTCAATGTACCTTATGCAAGAGGTATTTTAGGTGGAGAAATTAATTATTCTGAAATTGAACACTTATTAGAACAAGTTAAAAAAGAAATTAACATTTGTAAAAATGATATTGTTGAGATTATTTCCGGTCCTTTCAAAAGAGAAAAGGCTAAGGTTAAAAGAATTGACAAGTCAAAAGAAGATGTTGTTCTTGAACTATTAGATTCTGCTGTTCCAATTCCAATCACATTAAAAATTGATGCGATTAAAGTAATTAGAAGAGAATCTGAGAGTGAAGATTTAGAATAAAAGGGTTATTTTTATAAATAACTTTTAATTTTTTTATAAAACTGGTCGCTTGATCGCTTCCTCTAGCTTAATTGCTATGAACATCAGGTATCCAACGTTTAATAAACGGAGAATATAAAATGGCAAAAGAAACTGTAGATGTATTAATCGAAGGCGGAAAAGCAACTGCTGCACCGCCTCTAGGTCCTGCTTTAGGTCCACTAAAAGTAAACATTGGTCAAGTTGTTGCAGAAATTAATAAGAAAACTGCTGACTTTAAAGGTATGCAAGTTCCTGTAACTGTTACTGTAGACACTGACACAAAAGATTTCACTATTACTGTAGGTACTCCTCCTGCTTCTCAATTAATTAAGAAAGAAGCTGGTGTTAAGAAAGGTGCTGGAAATCCTTTAACTGAAAAAGTTGCAGATTTAACTATTGAGCAAGTAATCAAAATTTCAAATATGAAATCAGATGCTCTATTAGGTAAAGATGTTAAACAAAGATGTAAAGAAATCATGGGTACTTGTCAATCAATGGGTGTTACTGTTGAAGGATTATTTGCTCTAGATGCAATTAAAGCATTGAACGAAGGTAAATTCGATTCAAAATTTAATTAATTTTTTACTTTTTTCTTTATTTTTTTAATTTCTAAATAATATTTATTCGTTCTTATTCTCTATAATTCTTTAGTTTTGATTAATTCTTTTGTTCCGAATTACTGAAAAAAACCACAACATTTATATATGATATCCTCTCATATTTCTCTATGTGTGTATTTTGTGGTGTGTGTTTAAAGGAGGAGTATTTTTATGAATAAAAATACTTTCTTCACCTTTTCATTATTATTTATGTTAGTTTTAGTTACTACTGTTTCTTCATCAGTTAATGTATTGGATGTTACTGTAATTGAATATGCTACAAGTTTAAGTGCATATGATCAATTAACAGGTAATAGTTCTGTTGTAGGATTAATTTATACTCCTGATGCTATTGGTGAATCTGGAGAAAATCACTCCTGGTGGAGTCGTGATGGTGTTTTCTTAAATACTTCAACTATTGTAGGTAAGATAAATATAACTAACAATCAATCAAACGTAGTAGTTAATTCAATTAATTTAACTCTTGTTGATACTAATAATATTACAGATATTTATTTAGATAATATTCCGGCTGGAAATTATTTGCAATATAATATAAGTACAGGCATTGCACCTGTTGATGAAGATAATATCTCAGTATATATATCTGAATTAAGACCTGGAGATTCTGTAGTATTTAATTTTACAATTAAAGTGGGTGCAACTGTTGACCCATTAAATTTTACATCTTATTATGATTCTTGGAAAATGATGACTGGTAAGACTATGGGTGTAGGGTTAAATGTAACAAATTCATTTCCTACTAATGTTTTAATTAGTGATTTAGAATTATATAGTAATCCTGGTTGTATGCCATCATATAACGCAGGTGGTGAAAGTTGTTTTACATTTAGTAATCTTGGAGGACTTGATGCTAGTAATGCAACTATCGATTCATCTAGTGGTAAAACGGTTATTAAATGGAATGCATCCTCTGTTGGTGGAATTGGTACTCCTGGTACTCTGACTTCAGGTGAAACTGCTCAATTAACATTTGATGTTTTGGCACCTAATAATTTAACTCATACTTGGAATGATACTTCAGACTGGGCAACATGGTTAAATATGGGTAACTGGTCTGCAAGTTTTACATTTAATGGTTCAATGAGTGGTTTAAATATTTATGATATTGATGCAGTTGTTACTGAATCATTTGTAGAAGTAGCTAAACGTAGAGTTAATGAAACTCATTGGAATGCTTCATTGAATTTGACTAACGATGCACCTACTGCTATAGATTATAATGTAACTAAAATTTCAATCTGGGCAACTCAGTTTGGTGAATTTTCAAATCCTGGCGATTCAACTAAATGGGTTGCAAATACTGATTTAATTATGAGTATTGGTGGGTCAATTGCAGCAACTACTGCAAACTCTACTTGGTATCCTAATCTTAATTTAAGTCAAGGAGAATCTAACTTAAGTTATTCCATTGCTTTTAATTATTCGCAAGTTCCTATTGTTTGGGCAGATATTGAAATGTCAATTTTAGAAGATGCTAAACAAATTGCTGAACTTGGCGAAACTAGAAGTGAACCTGACGGTTATTTAATGATTGAAGAAATTTATGTATTAATTGGTGGTTATTTATTAAAATCCACAAAAACAATTGGTGCAATTGAAGTTCCTACTACTAATAATACTTATCAAGTAAATGTGACTTTAGAAAATGTTGGTGTTGAACGAACTCCAGAATGGATCACTATGTTTGATTTAATTCCTGATAAATTCATGCCTTTAGTTTATGGAACTAATGCTGTATCTGGAACAAGAGATATGACTATTAATGATATTATAAATATCAGTGATGAAAACGGAAATATGGTATTATTATCTACTAATCCTAATACTGTTTTAGGTTCTGCAGATAGCGGTATTATCAATACTGGGATATATAATGGTTATTGGGGTTATCACTTAGATTTAGCAGGTCTTAATGCTAGTTCAAATGGTGACGGATCTTATGATGCAGGAAGTTCAGAATCTGAAGTTTTAATCAGTTATAAAATAACTGGTGAAGATTTAGCACATATTGAAAATGCTTACATAGTAGGTATTGATCCGATTAGATTGGATGGTGCAAATCCTTCTAGAAATGTTGCTTCAAAATTAAGTATCTTAGATGCTATTAATTTAGAATTTGTGATTTTATTCATATCATTAATCCTTTCAATTATTTTATTGTCTGCTGGTTTAATGGTTAAAGATAAAAACTAATTTTATTTTTTTTCTTATCTTCTTTTTAATTTATTCTTATTTTATTTGATCATATTAGTTAATATTAATTGATTCTAGATCCTTTTATTTTTCAAACATCTATTGTTCTTATTATTTTTTAAAAGCCTTATTGAGCCTTTGATTTAGTTATTTATTATGTTAATAATTCCTTTTATTTTATTTTATTTTGTTTTATTTTCAATATAATTCTTTAAAATCGGATGTGATTATTTTATCCACACCTATCAATTAGTAATATTTATATATCATTGTTTCGTATAAATTATAATTGCGAAACTCAATTTATTATTTTCCTCTGAAATCTGATGTTTTATAGAAAGATTAATAAACTAATTTCGTATAAATTATAATTGCGAAACTCAAAATTTGTGTGTGTTGGATTTTTATTCAACTCATTTGTTTTAATTGGCCGTTAAAGTGAGTGAAAATATTATTAAGTGTGGGACTGTAGATAATGTTATTTCTAGATTAACTAGTGTTATTTCTAATAAAAGAGATCTTTTAATTGTTAATTTAATTTCTAAATTAGGTCTTACAGTCTCCGAAATTGTTAATTTAAGAGCTTCGCAAGTAAATGTTTCGCAAAAAACAATTAAAATTAACAATAGAATTTTGAGTTTTTCTGATGAATTAAATGAGGGCTTAATTGAGTATTTGAACAATGATTCTTCGTCCCAATACTTGTTTTATACTCGACAAAGCCCTCAAATTACACCAAGAAGAGTACAACAAATTTTCAAGTCGCTTTCTAATTATTTTGGAATTGAATTAACACCTTCTAAATTAAGAAGATGTAAAATTGTTTCAAAGTTAAAAAAGGGTGAATCTGTAGAGTCTGTAAAGGAATTCTCAGGTTTAAAATCCATTAATACAAAAGAATTTTTGAATGAAGCTGATCTCTCTAAACTTTCGTCCCATTTAGTTAACCAAAGGGATCAGCTATTATTCAATTTATTTTTAGAAACAGGTATTCCTGTATCTAGAGCTTCTGAGTTAAGATTAAATCAATTAAATCTGACTAAAGGAACACTTACGTATGATTTAGATAAAAGACATTCTCAGGCTTCTATTTCGCCAAAAATAGTTGTTAAGTTAAGTAAGTTTTTATTATCAAGAATTAAACTTTATATTTCTCAAAAAAATATTACTGATTATATTTTCTTAACACGTCAATCAGGCCAAATTTCCGAGAGACGTATCCAGCAAATTTTAAAATCTTATTCGCAAATTATTGGTAGAGAGATTACCCCTACTATTCTTAGAAATACTTACATTTCTCAATTACTTAAAATTCATTCTGTAGATGAAGTTACAGAAATTTTAGCTGTTAATGAATTGAATGATTTTGAGTACGGTCAATTGAGCTTCGCACAATCTCAAGTCCCTAAAAATGAAGATGGAGGTGGAGCTGTATGAATTTGACTAAGTTTAATTTGATGGTTAGACAAGTATTCATTTTTATGTTAGCTCTAGCTCTATCTACATCCTCATTACATGCAGCTTCTGCAATGAATGAAACTAATAACACATATTCAACATATGATAATTCATCAATTAACGAATTTAATGAATCTGTTTCAGATATGTTAGGTTCTGTAGATGTAGTTGATATGTTAGTAAATAATGTTAATTCAAGTAATGATACAATCGTAAATGAAGAAATCGAAAATAATATTTTAGATAATATTTCAATCGCTAATAGTTCGAATGAATCTTTAATGAATTTTAGTATTACTGTTGATGAAATTAGAGATATCGATAACACAACATTCGTTGCAGGAAATGTTTATTTAATTGAAAATAACGACTCTATTGAAGGAACAGTTGAACTAAATATTTTTACAGACGGAAATTTATCAGACATTAGTATCTGTGGATTATATGTGAATGGTTCAGATCCATACAGTTGTATTGTTGATTCAAGAAGTGAAACTGAAACTTACTTAATTAAAGGAACAAGTTATGTTGGAAATGAAACATATTATTCAGAAGTATTTACTGGTAATTATTCATTAATTGAATTAAATCTAAATAATCCAAACGTATCAGAAATTATTGAAATAGTTGAACCAGTAATTAACAATACAAATGTAACAAGTGTAAATGAAACTAATATTGAAAATAATTCAACAGACAATGTAGTAATTGTTCCTGATGAATATTTCGATATTAAAGTTAAATTTGATGAAGCATATGAATCAAATTATATTAGTGGTGAAATCACATTAATTGAAAATGACTTATTAGTTTATGACAATGTTGAAATCTTAATATCACCAGTAGATAGTCCATCAGATATTACAATATGTCATACAGAAATTGATGGTAAAGATAAGTTTAGTTGTGAAATTAAATTAGGTGAAACAGGTCTGTTCGATGTAGTTGTAAATGTATTACGTGAAGATGTATTATACGATGTATCTGAAACAACATATGTGGAATTACCTGAAATTGAATTAGTTATCGAAACATCAAAATTAGAATTAAATAACTGGTTCAAAGTATCTTCAAAATTAATTAATGAAAATTATACTTATGCTGATGCAAATATTTCACTTGTATTAGTTACTCCAACAAATGAAACTTATAATGTTGATAGTAGTATGTCTGAATTAACTATTATGATTGATAGTTATGGATTATATTCAGTAAACGCATTAACAAATTATTCAAATGTAATTTATTACGTTGAAGAAAACTTTACATTAGTAGATCCTGATGCAATTGTAGAAAGTGAATTAGATGAAACCAATACAACTGATATTGTTGATGTAGTTGAACCTATTGCAGATTCTAATGAAACTAATAATGAAATTGTAGATGAAATTATTGAAGATGTAATCAATAAAAATAATGAATCTATTAATGAAAATAAATCAGTAGTTATTGAATATTTAGTTGATGTAAATTACTTAGAATCATATGTTGAATATGAACTTGCAGAAATTAATTTCACAGTTCAGCCAGACACTGAAAATATTGAATTCAAATTAATTGATTCAAATAAAGTTATTTATTCAGTAACTCCAATATTAAGAAATGGTAAGTATGTTGTAGAGTTCTTCCCTATCGAAAGAGGAACATACTTCTTCGAATTATTTGTTGAAGATGTAAGGGAAGTTGGTTCATTCGAAGTTATTAGATCAGAAACTGATTCAAGTAATATTGAACATGAAACTGAAATTGATCAATACACAAGTCAGGGAACTGCTATCGTTGGTCAAAAAGTTCAATGGGCAAAAACTCTTCCAGCAGATGTTGTTGTAAAAGATTCAATAGTTGTTTCAAAAGATGCAGACATTGTTGATATTGTTGTTGATGGAAATTCAATTGATCCAAGTACTGTTAAAGTTGTTATTGATAATTCAGAATTAAATTTCGTAGAGTATCATGAATTAACTCAAAAAGATGATGTAGAAGAAAATATTGTAGATGTTAAAACTCAATTAGATGATGCAAACTTCATTGAAAAAATCACATTAAATAGGGAACTTGATAAACTTGAAGATCAGTTAGACGATATTGAAATTATTGAAAATAAAGCTCCTGTATTATCTGAAAGTGTTGAGTTAGAATTAGCTGTAACTCCTCAAGATAGTGTAGAAATTGTTTATGAAACTAAGGCTCCTAAATTAGAAGTTATAGAAGATGCTACAACTGAGAACGGATTGAATAAGAAAGTAAAAGTTTATTCAGATGTAAATATGCATTACTATAATATTGAAGCTACAACAGATATTGTTGAGACTAGATTAAGACCAAATGTATATCATTACATCGATGGTAAAAAAGTAGACATTACTAATGATCCTAAGTATAAAGTAACTTACGTAGATACAAATAATAACGGTAAGTATGATAGAATTGATTGGATTGTTCCTAAGTTATCTGAACAGATTTTCGAGATTGGTTTAGCAACAATTAACACTGATAAATCTGTATATTCAACTGATGATAATGTAACAATTACATCCGTAGTTCTAGATTCAGAAGGTTACTTAGTGTCTGATGCAAATGTTGAAATTGAAATTATTACTCCAAATAATGTAAGTACTACATATACAACTCCATTAGCTCAAATTATTGAAATTGATAATGGTATTTATTCATTCAATTATACTAATATTTCAATCGAAGGAACTTACGATATGATTGTTACTGCTTACAATGGTACTGATAATTACACAATGAGTTCATACTTCGAAGTTGATAACAATAATAAGTTTGATATTATTAGAAATGTTGTTCATACTGTTGATCCATGGAGAGGTGGTAAAGGTTCAATTGTAACTATCTATTCAAATGATCCTGAAGTAACTACATTTAGCTATACGGAAGTTGTTCCTGTAGAATTTAATGTGAGTAGATATGAAAATGCAACATTAGAAGTTGTCGGTAATACTCAATTGTTAACTTGGACTAATTTAACTAATGGATCAAAAGTTATCTACGGTATTATTTTCCCTGAAGAATCTCCTGCTGTGTATTCATTAGGTAGATCCTATATTAATTATACAATCAATAATAATAAAACTTCATATGTTGAAGCTAGACCGTGGTACATTGCATTAGACCCAGATTTAAGAATATTAGATCCTATGTCTTGTAGTGCTTATTGGGGAGGAGACTGTGGTGAGGCTGTAGTTTATAATCCTGAAGGTGAATCTTTCCAGACGACATTCAAAGAGGCAGATATTTCAGGAATTGGTAATTGTCGTGGTGGTAGGGGTGACTATGAAGATGTTAAAACAACTATCTTAAATGCAACTACTGTAGGTGTGGGAGATACTGTTTCCTTAACTTGTCAGTTTAATCCATATAGTGGTGGTGGAAATAGAATTTACATGTTCTACTATGATGGTACTAGCTGGATTGAATTATATAGAGAAGATACTAGTACATCAAATTTAATAACTCGAACTTGGAATAGAGTAATTACTAGTAATGCACCATTACAAGCATTTAGGTGTGGTATTGATTACAATAGAGATTGGGATACTGACGAATGTAGAGGTGGAAGTTGGTTCGATAATGATGACGTTGGATTAAATGTATTAACTGATTATTTACTTGCACCTCAATATACTTCATGGGGTATTAATAATGGTACTGCAGATGTTCCTAATGGTGGGGCAATTTATAGAGGTCAAGCTCTTACTGCTTATGCGCGATGGACTGGACATGATGGAATGCAAAATGCTTATTTAGAACATAATGGTTTAGGTTCATACTCTAATAGAACTATGTTAATTACAAATGATTGGACAAATTATTCAATCAATACTCTGAGTGCATCTGAATTTAATTCCTTAGGTTTAGTCAATTTTAGTATATATGGTAAAGATGCAGGATTATGGAATCAAACTAATAAAATTGAATTAACATTATATGGATTTTCAAGTATTTATGAATCTAAACTAGATCCAAGTAGTATTCACGTAACTAATTCAACAATGATGTCTTGTAAAGTTGTTGATGAATCATTGGCTACTCCATTAAATGGATATACTGTATCTTTCTATAATGAGACTGGCTTAATGGGTACTAATACTACTGATGTAACAGGTTGGGCTAATTACACTTGGGCTGACAATTCTTTAGGTGTTGAGAATATTAATTGTACTATTGGTGACGATGTTGCAAATTATTATTATGCTGGTGTAACTGATAAGAAAACTGAAATCTTAAGAACAGTAACTCCTGCAGAAGATATTGTTACTCCTGAAATAGTTCTGGTAAATGCAAATCCTAATCCTGCAAGATTGACAAATCCTGTGGATATAAGTGGATATGTTTCAGATAATGAAGCTGTTAGAGATGTTAAAGTTAATATTACTGCTCCTGATGGAACTAGTTGGTATGTTGATATGTCAGGTTCAGGCGATGATACTTACACTTATACTTTCACTCAAACAAATCAAGAAGGTACATACAAATATTTCATCTGGGCTGATGATATGAATGGTAATTATCGTAAAACAGGTATTGAAACTTTTGTAGTTACTGATGTATATATTGATTATGATATTGAAACAGTTGGAACAACTTATTCACACAGTTCTGATGTTGATTTAAAATCAGGTCTAATAATTTATTCAAATGATGTTGAATCCGGAACTAAAAAATTCCATGTTCCTTATATTATCGTAAATGATACTTTTGATGACGGCGTATGTTCTGGCTTTGATTCATCTTCACTTGAATCATCAATCGGTGGAGCTCCTTGGGAATGTGGTACACCTGCTTCCAAAACAAGTTATAATGGTTGTTATAGTGGATCTGGATGTTGGGCAACTGAAGAAGTAGGTTTATATTCAACAAGCAAATATTTGGATTATTTAACTCTAAAAGAGACTGTTGATTTAACTGTGTATAATACTGTTGAAGCATCATTCTGGCACAGATACAATATGTATCATACAACAAACGGAAATGATGATTGTGGTATTATTCAAACATCACCTGATGCGGGAAATACTTGGTCACAAATAACTCCAAATGGTGGTTATGATGATTCTTGTAGAGGTGGCTCTGCTGGTGGTCAAAACTCTAATCTTTTAACTGGTTTACAATCTTTCAATAGTCAAGTTAATTGGCAACAAGAAACTGTTAATTTAAACGCCTTTACAGTAGAAGATGACTTTAAATTTAGATTTAATTTTGGTACTACAAAAAATAATGATGATGATGGTTGGATTGTTGATGATTTTATGGTTACTGGTACATTAACAGACGGTTCAATTGATTCAGAAGAATATAGTATGGCTGGATCAGATATTACTGGTGATGCATCTATTGAATTAAATCTAGGTATATCTAGATTCTCTGATTTAGCGTCTCAAGAAAATGGTAATAATGTTCCTAGATTGGAAGTGTTAGTCTATAATGGTGCAACTTTTACAGGTGGTAATTATTGTGATTTAGCTTCGCTATATGGTTCAAATGTCGATTCATTTGATTATGAAGAATGTATTGTAACTATTGATACAACTACATTCCCTGCATGGAGAACTGCAACTAATAGAAGAATTATAATTAGAGCTGATAGATTAGATACTACTAGTAATAATGAAGATAGAGTAGAAATTAATTCAGTATTATCAAAAATCCATAGACCATCTGCAGTAGGTCATAAATTAGATTTCAATATTGATGCAAGAGTATTACTTGTAACTCAACATGATAATGGAACTCATTGGAATAATGTTACTGAAGTTTATAACGGTCCTCAGACTGTTGTTCCGTATAGTTATATCGATCTTTCAACATTATGGAATGTTGCTCATTGGGGAACTGCTGATAATGTTCCAGGTACATATAGAGCGTACTTTGCATTAACAGATGCATTAGGAAATGTTATGCAAGATTCAAATAATGTTCCAATTGAAGATACATATGAATTTGATATTGATTATTTAGCTTCAATTGTTGATGCAGGTAATTTATCTGATATTGAAATCAAAGATAGTGAATCAACTGATTTAACTTGTAATGTGTCTAACTATACTACTGGAATTGATCTTGCAGGTTATGATGTCACATTCTACTTAGATGGTGCTCCACAATCAACAGAACAAACTGCTGCAAATGGTGTTGCAACTTATACTTATTCAGGATTATCTGGTGGATCATATGTAGTCTCTTGTAGAATTGGCGATGATATTGGTTATCATGCAATCGATCCAAAAGAATATTTGGCATCATTAACTGTAACTGCTGCATATGTTCCAACTAATATGACTGTGAATAAAGATTTTGCAAGTTATGATACTCAAAAATATACTGTGTTATTGGATCTTAATAATATAGGGTTGTCTTCAATTGATGATGCATCAATTACTGATATTGTTCCAAATGGATATACTGCATCTAACTTAAGAGAAGTAGATAGTCCTGACGATATACATGGATTAGATTTATGGTTGGATGTAAATGATACTGCAACAATAACTAAAGATATTTTAGATAGAGTGACTCAATGGTCTGATAAATCAGGTAAGGGTAAAATAATTAGCCAAGCTGCTGCGAATGGACCAATCTTTAAAACAGATTACTACTCTAATCAGCCAATGTTAAGGTTTGATAATAAATTACTTGGAGATGCTGTACTTAGTTCAGAAAATAATGAGTTAACATATTTCGTATTAATGAAATCTGATCAAAGATCTAGTGATATGTCAATTTTAGATAGGATTTCTGCACAAGATCCTATGTTGAGAGTTGACGCAACAAATTCATACTCTGCAAATTCAAACACATTGTCAGGAATACCTGTTGGTGGTTGGGATATCGTAACTTTAAATATGGGTAGGATGGGATTAGTTCAAGAATTATATGTTGATAATGAATTGATTGATTCAAATATTGGACAAATTAACATTCCTACATCTGCACTATATGATATGTTAAACAGAGGTAATGGTGAAAGATTCTACGGAGAAGTAGGTGAAATTATTGTTTATAATAGGTCATTAACTGAAATAGAAATGGATGCAGTTTACGAATACTTGAACGATAAGTGGAAAGCTAATGCTGAATTAAATACTGAATCACTTCAATTATGGTTGGATGCATCTGATTTAAGTACAATGACTTACAATGGTGCAAACTTAATTTCCGAATGGAGAGATAAATCAGGTAAAGGTAAGAATGCTGTGCAATTAGTAGATGGAAGTAAACCTGAAATCATCACTGAAAATGATAAAACTTATGCATACTTCAACGGCGACCAAATGACAATTTCATCCTTATTTGATGATCAAGTAATTGACGATCTAAATGTATTCATAGTATCCAAAACAAACTCACTAGGTGATCAATTTGCATTCCATATGCCAACAGCAGATAGACTTGCAATTAGGCTTCCAACTGGTGGAGATGCTGCACGTTGGGAAGCACCGCAGTCATTACAAATTAATAATGCTTGGGGAACTGATACCGCTTCGTACAATGTATGGGAATTCAATACTTTAAGGGAAATTAGACGAAATAATAATCTTGTAACTAGCGCAGCAAATGGAAAAGCAAATATGGATACAAATGGTGTTACTGCATATATTGGTTCAAGAAATGATGGTGCTGCAGCATGGGATGCAAACGTTGCAGAGATTATGATTTTCGATAAAACTTTATCATTCGCTGATCGTCAAGAAGTTTACAAATACTTAGATTGTAAGTGGTCTGTAACTGGTTCAGCTTGCGAGTATCCTACATTAAGTGGAACAACAACTGGAACAACTCCATTAGCATACGGTGATTTATTGAGATGGACTTTTGATGATTTACCTGTTGATGAAGATAGGTTATTTACATATGATATGGAATATACTGGAACTGATAATATTACTAGAATTGAAGATAACTACTTATTTGGTTTAACAAGTATTAATTAGAGTGAAAATTAGAAAACTATTTAATGGGATTGATGTTTAAAATGATTAAGAGAATGAAAAGTTTGCGTGTGTATTTATTGACACTGATCTTATTTTTATTTAGCGTAAGCTTTGTAAGTTCTACAATTGCAGATATTGATATTATTGAAAATGGTATTTTATCTGATAATACAACTTTAAATACAACTATCAATTTTGAATCAGGATTAGATTATGAAGGTGTTAGAATTTTTATTAACTCTGATGTCTATTATGAATCTTATATCAATTCAACTCAATCATATAGTAATAATTTTACAATACCAGTTCAGCATGTTGGTTTAATTGAGGAAACTGTAATTAATAAAAGTCGTAATTATGTTGATGCAGAAGAATGGGAACAAGCATTAATTAATGGTGATTTACAAGAAATAAATGTATCTTATAATTTAACAAATTTATTTACTACTGATATAAATTTAACTGTTAGAATTCCTTTTCCAGATTATTCTAATTTTAATTTTACTCAATATTCTATGAATATAACTCCTACATCTACATATAATAATTCAGATTATTTTGAATTTAATTATACTCTATTAGCTAATCAAAAAATTCAATATAATATATCTTACAACACTTCACATTTAATTGGTTATATTACATTTCCTGCTGCGAATTATAGTATTAGCATCCAAGATTATGTTATGAATACGTATGATGTTAAAACTCTAATTGATGTTGTTCATGAAACAAAAAAGGAAATGAAAAATTTACCTGAAACTATGCTAGATACAACACCTAGAAATTGGACTGTTGATTTTTCATTGGAAAATACAGGAGATTTAACTTTTAATATTACTAGCATACAATTATGGGCAAATCCAATAAATAATTTGACTGCAAATCCAAATGAAAATTTAATTTTTTCAAATTCATATCCTAATTGTTTAATAGGAGATTCTATTATTACTCCTGGTGAAATATGTACTCAATCAAATGAGTTTACTTCAGAAATTGTTCCTGTGGTTTGGAGTAGTTATGATTATGTTAATTTATTTGATTTTAATTTATTATCAAATTATTCTTACACTGGTCTTAGTCAAAGATATCCTTTAAGTGGGTTCTTAGTATTTTTAACTAATCCCAAAAATATGACTATGCCACCATTTGATGTTAACGAAACTGTTGATTTCGAATTCTTTGTATCGGAAAGTTCAAACTGTACTTTTTTTCATAACATGTCAACTATTTTTATGCAAAGTGGATTGAAAATAAACAATGTAACTTCAGAATTATTAGGTTCAACACTTCATAATGTAACTTTTAATTATACTATGCCAAGTTCTGAAATGTTATTTAGATGGAATATGTTTTGTGAAGCTAATGAAGGCAAGAAAAAATCTTTCGCATATACTGATAATTATATTTATGTTAACGCAATTCCAAGACCAAGAATAGCTGTTCCAGATTTGATTTGGAATGAGGATACAAATATTACTATTTTAGGATTAGATTATTTTTATGATTTTGAAAATGATGATTTTAATATTTCTATAAATCCAGATACAATTCAAAATATATCTTATTTTGTTGATAATGTTACTAAGACAATAACTTTCGTACCAAACTCAAATTGGTTTGGTGAAAAGTTAGTTCGATTAGTCGCGACTGATGAGTTTGGTCGTAACGTAACTAGTAATTTGTTTAAACTTAGTGTTGTTAATGTTTATGATCCGCCTGTTATTAATTGGTGGAATGTATCTAATTCAACTTGGTATACTGTTGATTCAATTTTAAATGTTAGTGAAAATGATTCTTTTAGATTTGAAGCTGATGCAGATGATGCAGATATAACTGCTGACAATGAATTTGATAATGCTCCCGGATCTTGGTTCTATTGGTTCCTTGATGGTATTTTACAAAGTATTGGAAAAACATTTGATTGGGATATAGGTTGGTTCGATTCAGGTTCGCATGAAGTTCAATTAGTTGTAAATGATTCAGAAAATTTAATTTCAACAAAATCTTGGACTGTTAATGTAAGTAACTTGAATAGATTACCTTATTATGATACTATTTCAGATATAATGTGGAGAGAAAATACTGTTTATTTAATTGATTTAAATAGTTATTTCCATGATTTAGATTTAGAAAATTTAGATTATTCTCTTTCATCTGTTATGCCTTCAAATATTACTGTTGAAATAAATAATTCATTAGGTGTTGCAAGATTTATACCTGATGCAGATTGGATTGGTACTAGAACAGTATCTTTTATTGCGGTAGATCCATATGGTGGCAATGTAACTTCAAATGTGATTAATTTAGAAGTATTTCCTCATATTTTGGAACCTATGCCTGATATAACTTTTTTAGAAGATGGCTATAATGATACATTAGATTTACAAAATTATTATAATTTAGCAGAATATAATTTTTCAGATTTTTCATGGTTATTTGCTTACGATTCATCAAAATTAAATGTTGTTATGGGAACTAACTTTGTATTAAATATTAGTGCTGCTAAAGATTGGTTTGGTAATGAGTCTTTAACAATTATCGTTAATAATACTCCAACTAATTATTTAGAAAATTATACTATTGATGTTATTGTTGACCCTGTAAATGATATGCCAATTTTAAATAGTACAATTATTACAATTCCTGAAAATCAACAAGCTCCTTATAATTTAATTGATTTATGGAGTTTAACTTATGATGTTGATAATCATATGTCATCATTATTATTTAATATTGAAAATAATTCAGATTCAAATTTATTAGATTGCTTAGTGTTAGCAAATAGATATGTTAATTGTACTGGTCCTGCTATAAATACATGGGGTAATATTAAATTGAATATTTCTGTTAATGATACTGAATATCTTGTATCAAATAGTTCAACAATCATAGTTTATCATGAAGATTTATTACCTGAGATCTATAATTGGTCTGTAGTAAGTCCGAGTCATTCATATATGGGTTCTGTATCTCAATTAAGAATTAATTTAAACGAAAATGAAATGACAAATTGGAGTGTTAATGTTCGTGATTATGAAAATAATACTCTTGCTTATTACTGGGTTTATGATAATAATATTGAAGCATCTGGGATAATTAATGATTCTTTAAATTTGACAAACTTAATTTACTCAAGATCTTTTGATTATCATTCTGCAGGTAATCATACTCTAAGATTGAGACTAGTTCAGTTGTCAGGTGATATACCTAATCAAGAATCATATGTGGAATGGGAATTAGATGTTCTTAATGTCAATCGGCCACCTGGTGCCGCATCTTTACTTTTACCTGTAAATAATCTAACCTTATTTACATCCCCAATTAGATTTGAGTGGATGAAATCGGATGATCCTGATTATTTAGGTTATACTAATTTAGATTATTGGGATGTTGAATATATGTTACAAATTGATGATTTGCCTAATTTTATTAATCCTGAATTAGATTTAACTTTAACAAATCATTTGATGTCTGCGCAAATTTTTTATGAATTAAGTAGTGGTCTTAATGATGGAACTTATTTTTGGAGAGTTGTTGCTACAGATGGTGATATGAGTTCAGTTTCAGAAACGAGAGCATTTGTATTGGATTTTAATTATCCTAATTTAACATTAGATGTTATGCCTGAAGCTGCAGAATTTTTGTATCGTGATGTAACTATTGCATGGTCTGCAACAGACACATTTTTAGCAAATTCATCTGTTAAAATAACGTTCCCTGATGGTAGTTTATTAGGAACATACTACACGTCACCTATATTATTAACACCTACTGAATTAACTCAAATAGGTGTATATGATGTTGAATTAAGCGCTGTGGATAATTCAAATAATTTTGCCTCAATGAATAAAAATTTAATTGTTTTTAATGATAATATTGCTCCTGAAGTTAATTTAATAACTCCAATTAATAATTTTAATTCAGCATCAAAAACTGTTTTATTTGTTTTTGAATCTGAAGATTATCCAACTCTTGCAAAATGCGATTTATATTATCAAAAAGTAAGTTTAACTTACGATACTTCCAATAATATAATTTCAGAAGTAGGTCGAGAGCCGTGGGAACTTAAAGATTCTCTTTCAATTTTTAATCGTGAAAGAAGCTATTTTTTAGTTGAAAATATGTTCCCTTCTTCATATAAGTGGAATGTTTTCTGTACGGATCTTGCAGGTAATATTGGAACTTCTCCATCTAGTGGTTATTTTAATGTTTTATTTGATCCACCTGAGGAAAAGCCTGAGTATATTAGATCAGATTCAGAAACTAATGAAGTGAGTATTGAATCAAATCCTGGTTATAATTTAATCATTGATGTTCCTGTTGTAAATGCTGAGCCTGGAGAAGTTATTGAAGTTAATATGGTTGTAAGTAACGTTGGATTGAAATCAGTTAATGAATTAACTTTTAAAACGTCAAATGATGCTGTTGATATTTTAACATCTGTTGAAAAATTACTTCCTGGTGAATCTATAACTGTTCCATATAGAATGAGAGTTCCGTACGATTTAAGTGATTTTTCATATCATATCGTAGCCGAATCTCAAAATTTAAGATTAATTACTCCTGGTTATACTAATGTTGCTGGCGGGGATAATTCACCAATGATTTTATTAAAAGACGTTTCTTTAGATGGTGATGATCTATCATATTATACTGTTAATTTGAAATTAATAAATCCTACATTTAGAACTCAAAGAATCTATATTGAAGATTATTTAATTGATATGGGTAATATTGCATATGATGATTCATTATTTACTTTAAATCCTTCAAGTCCCGAATCTCTTATTTATGACGGATTAGAAATAGGTCCTGAAGAACAAATTGAGTTATCTTATAAAGTTGGAGATTTGGATTTAACTAAAATCAAAAAACCTTTTGTTATGACTGATCACGATATAGATATAGAATTGAGAGTTGTTTCTTCAAGACAAAATAATACTAATTTAAATTTAAAAACAGGTAGAAAATTCAATTTATTATCTTTGATATTTATTCTAATTATAATCTCTTTATCTTATTTAGCTTGGTTAAATAGGTTTAAATTAATGGTTTATTTTAAGAAAATTTGATTTTTCGGGGTGTATCCTAGTGTGGAAAATAGTAACCTTTATATACCACGGAAACTGAATTTTTTATATATACTAAAAATTGTGTACTGTGTGAGGTATTTTGATGTCGTTAAATAAAAAATTAATTTTATGTTTTACATTGGTGTTAATGTTTCTATTTTCATCTATGTCTGCGTTAGCATCTACTAACGCTATAAAGGTAACTGTTACCGAATATGTTTCTAGCTTAATTGCTTACGATCAATTAAATAGTAGTGATAATGCAGAAGGTGCTGTATATCTAACAGATTTAATAAGGGAACCTGGTGAAAATTCATCAGGGACAAGTCGTACAGGTATTCTTTTAGGTGATCCATTCGTATATGGTAAAATTAACATTAGTAATGTTGAGACATTAGGTAATGCTGTAATAAATTCAATTAATTTAACATTAGAAGACACAAATAATTTAACCTCTATCACTTTAGATTTAGCATCTGCTCCAGGATATTTAGTTTATAATTTAAGTGAGGGTGAAACTCCTGTCAATAAGCCTAATATGAGTATTTATATTTCAGAATTAAGGCCTGGTGATTCAGTTGTATTTGATGTAAGTATTGAATCAACAGATTTAACTGAACCATTAAATTTCACAACAGAATATGATTCTTGGAGAATGATGACTGGCAATGCTACAGGTATTACTATTAATGCGACAAATTCCTTCCTTGGCAGTGCTGAGATTTATGATCTTGAAATTACTGGTGTTCCTGGTTGTTATGCATCAACAAATCCTGGTGGTGAAAGTTGTTTTTCATTTAGTAATTTAGCAGGTGAAGATTCAGGTAATGCAACTATTAAAACTGTGGGTTCAGAAACACATTTATTATGGAATGCATCTGCTGATTCAGTAGGTACAGGTGGAAAATTATTAGATGGTGAAACGCGACAAATTACTTTAAGTGCAACTGCTCCAACTAATTTAACATTATCATGGGATGCTTCAGAAGATTGGGCAGCTTGGTTAAAATTAATCAACATGTCTTCATACTTCAAATTAAATGGTACTATGAGTGGTTTAGGTATTGACAGCATAGTTGGTGTTGTAACTGATTCAAGAGTTGCTGTATCTAAAGATAGAATAAATGAAACAGGTTGGAATGCAAGTATGAATATAACTAATGATGCTGTAGCTCCATTAGATTATGAATTAGTTGAAGTTTCAATTTGGGCAACTAAATATCAAGATTTTACAGATCCTAAGAATACTGGAACTTGGGTGTCAAATTCCAATTTAATTGTTGGCGGTAGTCCTATGATTCCTCTAACAACTATTAATAATACTTGGGACTTAAGTGAAAATTTGAGTCAAAGTTCAACTTATAATTATAGTCTAAGTTTTAATTATTCAATGGTACCTATTGTTTGGGGTAATGCTAAATTCAGAATATTGGATGACGGAACTCAAATTGTTAGATTAAATGAGACTGAAAGTTTAAAAGATGGATATATTTACATTCAAGAAATTTATGTATTACTTGGTGGTTATTTATTAAAATCTACTAAAACAGTTAATCCAATTGATTTATCACCTGCAGTTAATAATTCATATTTAGTAAATATTACATTAGAAAATGTAGGTAATGAGGAAACTCCTGAGTGGGTTAGTATGTTTGATTTAATTCCAAAAGGTTTTAGACCATTAATTAATATGACAAATGTTATAGCTCCTTTAAGAAATATGACTACTCAAGACATATTAGTCGTTACAGATACTGATGGTGCTTATCATAAATTAAGTGATGGTCCTTTAACTGTAAGAGGTTCTGCTGATAGTTATAATATTACTGGTGGTGTATATGATGATTATTGGGGATATCATATTGATTTTAGTAGGTTAGAAGCAAACTCTGATGGTGATGGTATTTTTGATTTTGCATTTAGAACAAGTGAAGTTGGTATTGCTTACAAAATGACTGGTGACGATTTGTCTCACGTTGAGAATGCATACTTGTTAGGTATTGATCCGATTAGACTTGATGGTGCAAATCCATCTAGAAACGTTGCATCTAAGTTTTTAATTTCAACACAAACTATGGAATTAATGATTTTAATTATTTCATTAGTTTTATCAATCGTTGTTTTAAGTTTAGGTTTAACTTATGTGAACAAAAAAAGATAAAATGATTTTTTTATCTAATTTTAAAAAACTAAATTTAGTTTTTTTATTTATTTTTTTCATTATTATTTCTTCTAACTTTGTTCATGCAGAAACACAACTAGTTGATGTTGTTTTAGTTGAATATTTTTCTCAGAGATCATCTTATGATCAAGCTATAGAAGTTGGAAATAATTTTTTTGAATTGTCTGGCGAGAATGCAGAAAATAATATGGGTTTAAGCAAAACAAATATTGAATTACATCCTACAAGTGTTGGTGGTATAATTAATATAACTAATGTTCATGAGAATCTAACTTTAACATCATTGAATATTACTTTAGTAGGTACTGAATCTATTAATTTTTTAGAAATAGTAGATGGTTTAGGATATGTTGTTTATGATTTAAGTTCAGGCAATTTACCTGTAAATGAACCTACAATTAATATTTACTTAACAAAATTAAATGCAAATGATACTGTACAATTTAGATTTAATCAAACTTATGCAATCCAAGGTGAGCCATTAAATTTCACCCAAAGTTATTCATCATGGAAAGTTTTAGCTGGAGATACTGTAAGAGTTTTTTTAAATGTAACAAATTCTTATTCTTATCCTTTAGAAATTAGTGATATTTTTATAAGGAATGTTCCAAATGGTTATATAAATGTTGATGGGGGAATGTCTTATTTTAGTTACTCATATTTAATTGGTGATGATGTTCTTAATTCAGTAATTTATACTGATTTTTTAGGTAGAACTATTATTGACTGGCAACCTAATGGTGGAACTTTACTTCCTGGCGAAACAAAGTATTTAAGATATGATGTTGAGACACCTAAAGATCTTGCAATAGATTATGATTCAAGTTGGGCTTCATGGTTAATGATGAGTAATATATCATCTTCATTTACTGTTAATGAGTCTTTAACTGGTATTAATGTAGGAAATATTACTGCTGGAACAATTAGTTCTATTATTTCAATTTCAAAAGAAAGATTAAATGAATCATATTGGAAAGCTGAATTGGAAATTGATGATTTAGCACAAGATATTGACTATAATTTAACGAAAGTATCTGTTTGGGCAACTAAATATGATGAGTATAATAATCCATCAGATTCTTCAAGTTGGGTTGATGATTCACATACTATTTCCGATATGGGAGAGTTATTTGGTGCAAGTGCAAATGCAACTTGGTGGCCACAAGCAAAGATTGTTAATTCATCTTTTGATGATACTTATTCATTAGTTTTTAATTATTCATTAGTTCCTGTTGTTTGGGGTGAAGCTAATTTTAAAATTATGGATGATGGTACTCAAATTATGATGGAGAATAAATCTGGAGCTTTTGATACTGGTTATTTTCACATTGATGAAATTTATTTATTATTGAATGGTTATGTTATGAAAGTAACTAAGGATATTAATCCCGTTGCTGGTTTTATTAATCGTTATGATGTTGATATTGTAGTTGAAAATGTAGGAACGGAAGCTTCTCCTGAATGGGTAAGTGTATTTGATTTAATACCATCAGGATTTTATCCGTTAGATAAATCAGGCAATGTTTCAACTGAAAGGAATATGACTGTTGGTGATTATCTAACTGTTACTGATATGTTTGGATTTGATGAAAATTTAAGTTCATCTAATATGGTTAGAGGTTATTCAGAAACTGGTTTAGTTTCGGGAGGTCCATATGACGGTTTCTGGGGTTATCATGTTGATTTACGTGGATTAAAACCTAGTTCAAATGGTGATGGTTTATTTGATATTGGATACTCTGAAAGGGAGTTTAAAATATCTTATACAATAGAAGGAAATACTTCTTTAACTGACATTGATAACGCATATATTATTGGTGTTGATCCTGTTCGATTAGATGGTGCAAACCCATCTAAAAATGTTATTTCTGGTTTTAATATCGGAAGTTATTCAAAAGAGTATATTATATTAATGAGTTCGTTATTAATATCTTTAGTTTGTTTAGTAAGAGGTATTGAATACGGACATAAAGTATTCGGTGGTAAGAAAAAATGAATATTAAAAAATTATTTTTCGTATTATTTATTGCAACAATAATGATTTTAAACTTTGTACCAGCATATGCATTAGAACAAAATTCTGCAAAGATGCTTTTACAAAAATTAGATAATTATGTTGTAGATATTACTGTTGTAAATGACAAGACTGTACATGTAATTCAAGGTTTTGATATTGTAAGTCAACATAAAGATTCTATTATTCCAGGTAGAGCTAAATTAGTTTTGTATAATGGTATGAATCCTAGAAATGCTGTTGCAAATATTGGTGGAAGTCGTAAAGATATTTCTTCTCAAGACATTATTGAAGAAGATGGTAATAAAGTAATTTATTATGAAATTTGGAGACCAATTGCTCCAGGTGAATCTTTGCCAATTCAAATTGAATTTGATACTGATTTAACTGCTAAGGGATTTTTGTTTAAGCAAATGAATTTAAATTTTGGAGAACCTGAATTAGAAATTAATAAAATGTTTTTCATATTAAATTTACCTGAAAAATACGGTGTTACATATTCAGAACCTGCATTAACTTCAAGTGATGGTCAAAAATATATAATAGAATTTGATAATGTTAATCATGAAGAAAGTGTTGTAGTTGAGTATTCTCCTTTACCTTTACCTGTATTACCATTCCATGGTTATTGGTTATGGTTAACTTTAGTAATTATATCTTTAGGTTTATTCGCTTATAGAATTCTTAAAAAATAATTATGACCTAAGGTCATTTTTTTATTTCTTTTTGTATTGTTTCAAATTGTTCTAAAATTCCTTCTAACACAGTTGTTAGTAAAATGACATTCTGATTAATATTATCTATTTTAGTTTCTAATTTGTCTACTCTTTTTTCATATTCAGTTAAGTCCATATTTATCACCTGAGTTTTTTCTTAACCAATCATCAGCACCATCTACAAATAGTTCAATTTCTTGTGTTAAGTGCTGTATTTTTTTATTAGTTCTTTCAGTAGTTTCTTCAAGTTCTAATAATCTTTTTTCAAGTTTAGGATTGATATTTGTTTTTTTATTAAATAAATCTATTTTTAATTTTTTATTTTTTGATTTATTTTTACTCTTATTTTTAATTTTTATATTTTTATTTGCAATTTGTTTTTTATTTTTTGAAATATATTTATTATATAATTTTTTTAAATCTGGATATATAAATATTATAATTAATACAGCAATTAACACTATAAGTGCGTATATTGCAATAAATATCATATTTTGAATTTTATCAGAATTACTTATCTCATTTAATTTAGTATCCCCTGAAGAAATTTCTTGAAAAGAATTTATGTTTGTATCTCCTTCAGTATTATAATATATTTTAATTTTTTCATCAGAAGGAATATTATTAACATAAGGTTGTATTACTACATAACCTTCATTTAAATTAGAATCACTAGGAAGATTAAAATTTAATTTAATATTTTTTCGTTCATCTTTATTTAACATAAAACGATTAGGAGTAATATCTACGAATTGTGATGTTGTTTTAAGTTCATAACTTCGTAATCCTGAATCTTGACTTGTTAATAAAATTAAGAATTGGTAATTTTTATCTATTTGAGCATTATTAATTTTTAGTTCAGATGGAGATATTACTAGACCTGAAGCTAATTGAGATGAAATTAATAAAATAAAAATCAGTAAACTAATTTTTTTAACATTCATAAAATGTTATATTGATTTTTACTTTATATAATTATCTAAAACTCTTTGACTGTATTTATTTCAATTTCATCCAGTATTTCTTTAGTTCGAAGCAAATCTTCTTTGAATTCTGT
>PPCM01000629.1_pt1 | contig 25812 bp, 20 predicted proteins | sample 1555541 | NCBI WGS metagenome assembly PPCM01 (sample SAMN05284479, study PRJNA326546) | Marine sediment metagenome, whole genome shotgun sequencing project. | isolation source: marine sediment | place: Germany: Wadden Sea | collected 2012-09-05 | reverse complement strand
CTAGTTGATGCCCAGCACGGGGTTGTGGCGGCAGATGGACGGGCCCCACTCGAGGTAGTCCTCACGCGTGTGGACCATGGCGGTCGCGAACTCGGCCGTCGAGCTCAACAGGGATCCGCCGTACCACACGGCATACCGCTGCTTGTCATGGGACAGCACGTTGCACTCCAGCTCGGTCATGGGGATGCGGCCGCCCGACTTCTCGTGGGAGTACTTGATGCGGTCGTTGGCGAGCCTCTTGATATCACGTTGGAGACGTTTGGCGAAGTTAGGGAACATGGTGGAGCCGCCACTGAGCACCACGTTGCGGTACAGCGACTTGCGGGTGTCGATGGGGCATGCCTGGATCGTGTGGTCCACGAGCTCGGGCAGCGGCGTCACGAAGTCACTGCTGTAGATCTCGGGGTGGAAGAACACCTCGGGAGCGAGGAACCGCTCGTAGCCCATCTCCACCTCGAAGGTCTTGTGGTTGATGGAGTTCATGCCGGTGAACGCTTTGATGTAGTCCTTGGGAGACGCGTCGAACGCGACAATCTCGCGCAGCATGTCCTTGCAGACGTACGCGTGCTGCTCCTTCATCTTCATGGCCACCTGCAGCGCGTCGCCGGCGGGCATCTTGTCGTGCGTCTTCATCATGTTGAGCGTGAAGTTGGTGAAATCGCGCCCGGCAACGGGGATGTGCTTGATGGCACTGGCAATGACGGCGCCATCGCTGACGGGGATCACGTGGGTCACACCGTCGCCCGAATCCACCACAGTGCCCGTCAGCTCGTGGCTCAGTGACTTCTTGCTGCGCCACGATGCGCACAGCGCGAGTACGGCTTGGACGGCAATGTAGATGCCGCCAGCGTTGAACGTCTCGAACCAGATCTCGGCCGTCTGCTCCCTGTTCTCGGGGGTGTTGAGGGGAGGCTCCGTCAGCAGGAAGTAGTGTTCCTCAGGGTCACAGTGGAGGTACTTGTACAGCGTCTGGCTCCAGTACTTCTCCATCTCATCCCAGTTCTCAATGAGACCGTGCTTGACGGGGTACGACAGGCCATACGACTTCTGCTTGGCCAACGCCTCCTTGCCGATGTAAAAGTCAAGGTCAGCGAGGCCGTCCTTCTTGCCGGCCCCAGTCTGGGACGAGGTCCGGTTTCCGCCAAACGTCGTAGGTATCATGTAGGAAGGCTCTTCCGTGCCAGCGTAACCCATCTTAGTGTAACCGGTTCCAACGTCAATAACGATTGCGGGCTTTCCTGAAGACATTGGTGCGCCAGACGACATTCTTTATGCGTTTTTGTTTGTGTTGCCAAAGTCGATTTATAAATTGTCATTTACAACGGCGCCAACAGGCACCGACAACGCATCCCAGCTCGAATCTCCCCACAGTCTCCATCATCATACACTCAGCACACTTTCATCGTCCCTCACAGTTCCTTTCGCTTTATTTAATGCCGGACTCTTGAATTCGGGGGGCCCGTCCGTGGGAATCGACGGCCGGAGACAACGTGGCCAGCACGAGCATAGCCAGTGCCCCGTACAATGTGGTATATTTACAGCAGCTGCTACACGGTGTTGGCGCCCCTCACCTCGGTGACGACGGGATGTTGTCTGATGGGCAGGGTGTCCCAGCACGCGGCGTTGATGCCCAGGTTGGCTCTCTCCGTGGCCCTGATGGTGCCTGTCACGGGCACTGCCACCCTCCCGTCGAGGCCCGTGATTGAGGCCGGCCTCTCACCGTCCTGGGGCTTGAACCGATTCCCGTGGCGCGTCGCCCAGATGCCCCGGGACGTCCAGTCGGCGGCGTACGGCACCCGCTTGGCCTTCTGGAGGTAGAACTCGCCCTTGTCCCCCGCCGTCCGGTAGACCCTGACCTCGTACGGCAGCAGGGTTGGCCCCACCCGACCCGACCCGTCGTCCCCGATGATCCGCCGCCCCGCCTCCGACGTGAAGGCCCTCATGCCTCCCACGTGTGGCGTGGCGGAGGTCACCCGGGCGGTGTGGGCCGACCTGTCCCGCACGTTCCCCAGCCCCAGGAGGTGGGCCGGGATCGACTCGACGAGGCGGGCCTTGGCGGGGAGCACCATGATGTCGACGTACGACGACCGACCCGCGGAGAAGCTCCCGCTGTTGGTGTACAGCACGCGCGTCCCCAGCTGGCGGGGGGCCTTCCCGTCCTTCCTGTTCCCGAGGCACGGCCCCCACCCCGCCCCCTCGCCCTCCTTGGGTAGGGTCCGGGGCACGCGCGGCTTGTGGCGTCGGTAGCTCCGTAGCTCGGGCTGGTGTGTGTGTGAGAAGACCTCGACGAGGTACGGGGAGCGGCGGAGGAAGTGGCCGTACTGCCCCGAGATGCTGGACCGCGCCATGGCCGCGGCCCGCACCCCCCCGTGGTCCCGCCGAACGTTCCTCATCAGCTCCATGTACTGCTGCATGACGGCCTCCACGGTGACCTGGGACCCGTCGCCCGGCAGGTGGATGGGGCGGTGCCGGATGGCCTCCCAGTCGGTCTCCTGGAATGAGACAGTCATCATCCGCACCATCGCCCAGTGGGCGGCAGGGCGGTACGTGAACACCCGCAGCAGTTGGGAGAACAGCCTGTTGGTGACGTTGGCCGAGAGCCGCCGCACGCCGTCGGTCGCCCCGCCCTCGTCCAGCCCGCTGCTGGCCGCACACCGCGACATGTAGTACGCGAAGGGCCGCCCGCCCTCGGCATACCGGTACGGGCGGCACACGATGTCGTAGTGGTGGCCGTGGGTGAAGCGGACCCCGTTGATGACGAGGTCCTCGCCCTCCACAAAGTGCACCGCGCGCCCAAACACCCCCACCACGTCGGCCGCAGTGACGTCGTCGTCGTGGTTGCCCGGGATGTAGTAGATCTTGACGCCGTTCCTGGCGACCGTCTTGATGGCGGCCACGACGGGGGCTATCTCCGGCGACGCCATCATCTCGACCGTCGACGGGGGCTCCTGCTCGGCCGGGACCAGCCACCTCTCGACGATGTCGCCGTTAATGATGAGGGTGGAGACGAAGGTGTCGGGATCGGCCATGTCGTGGAGCACCGCCAGGAGGGCCGCGTTGTTGGTGGGGGTGTGCCACGACGACCCCAGATGGAGGTCGGAGATCACCCGGATCACGTTACGGTTCACACGATGCCGCGTCGCCATCGACTTGTGGACGAGCGCGTTGAGGCTGCCATCGGCCATCGGTGGGAAGGCCGGGGCCCGCGTGGCGTTCGGGGTGGGGGGGATGACGATGCCCATCGACGTGGGGTCCACCTCCTGGGCGGGTGTCGGTGGTTCATCCGACTGTAGCCGCTGGAGGAGCCCCACGAGCGCGTCCCTGGCCTCTGCGATCGTGTCCACGTTCACCTCATCATCGAGGGCACCAAACATCCGCAGGGTCTCCGTGTCGTCGTCGGGCAGCCCGTCCAGGTGGCCCCGCAGCTCGGCGATGGCGGCCCGCAGCCCCTCATGGCCATCGTCGGGGTTGTCGAGGTATTCCAGGAATTGCTGCGCCCCGGCCACAATGTAGGCCGTGCTGTCCTCGACAGCCGTGAGGTCGCGGGACGTGACGGGGACGCCCGCATGCTCGCTCATGAGCCCCTTCTTGACGGCTTTGACGCGCTGAACGACGTCAATACCTGTAGCACGCTCGATGAGATTAGTCAAACCGACAGAAGTCCGCTGAGAAGCCGAGCGGACCTTTTTGGACACCGTGCGCTGTCGTCCCTCGCTAAAACCAAGAGAAACCGCCCACATTGTCGCCGTTAGCAGACGTACATCCTGAACTTCACTGCGATTAATTCCAAACGCGCCAATCGATCGCTCAATGCCGTTCACAACGTCTTTGATGTCATAAGCACGCAGCCTGCGTGTGTGAGACAGTAATTGAGTATCGGGGTTGTTGGTTCCGGATGGCATTTACCAGCTGCTCAAGTCTAATCACCAAAGACTTTCTCGCCTGATTGAGAGAGGTGGTTTATTATTCAGAATTATCAGATACGACAGATTTGGTGCGGAGGCCGCCGCAGAAGCCCCGCATGTTCACGAGCCCACTAAATACCTGGGTGACTGGTTTACAGCCTTGTCGAGACCACTTCCGAAGGCCTCGGCGGCCTTCCTGACACAACATGTATGCTTTACGGCCGCTCCTGGATGTTTGCGAGATAGTCACACAGTTCGACTGCCGCACGGTTGCTCAGGCAGACACCATCACTATCTCCTTGGTCCGCACCAAAAAAAGAAGAGATGTCGAGTCGGAATAAACCTGAATACAGCTGAGCGATGGACGTTATCACCACAGCCAATGGGTCTGGCACAGTAAGGTTAGGTAAACCACCGCTGGTTCCGGCCTTCCTACTTTATAACTCACCCCCGACCAACCATTTTTGCACTTTTTGTCACTTGCTATTTACCATTTATCAGCACGCCTTGATGGTGATCCGTGTCTCGTCCGGGGTAAACGTCATATTATTGTTGAACTCGCCCAGCGTCTGGTCCCGGTTCAAGTCCCCCGTCAACTTCCCCCCCTTTGCCTCGAACGCCGCGATGATGGGCCGTAGCGGCTCGTACAGGCCCCGCTCCGCCATGTAGTCGACGCTCACCCCGGCCCCCTCCACGACGACCTTGATCTTTCGCCACAGCTGGACCGTGTCGCCGTCCTTGAGGGTCACGTCGCCCATCGTCATCCCCGAGGTGAGCTCCGCGTCACCGTGCATCAAGCGGAACTGACCCGCGATGAGCCGCGCGTCGGTGTGCTGGGCGAGCGACTCGAGCAGCTCCCTAACCGTGACGGCCTCCAGATCGGCCAGTGTCACTGTTAGAGACGTGCACAGACCAGACTTGCCGGTGATACCTTTCTGGACTCCGTCAACTATCGTGAATGATGGCCTGGCGCTCTCGGCCATGATGGCCATGTTCAGTATCAGCTTGTTTCCATCCAATGCGGTGTGGCCGAGCTGGTAGCTCCGAATGTTGGCCAGATCCACCTCTAAAATACACTTCTTACCGTTGTAAGTCCCGATTTCGTGTTGTCTAAGCACTCTTTGCTTCATTGCTTGTAATGTTGTCTTGGTTTGACTTGCATAGCAACGAAATTGTTTCATCCAACCCCCAACAACATAGCTTGTGACAACTTCTAAAACTCCCGCACTATGTCAGTCTGAAATGTCCACCATCTGGCCTCTGGGGTAGTCCTCCAGTCCCTCGGGGCCACATGTCGAAGCAGCAGTAAGCACACAGTTCAGTCAAGAGCTAATGAAATTTACCTACACGCTGCGTCACCCGCCCAGGACCTCTATAACGTTGGCCAGTGACCGCTCGTGTGGTGCCAGCTCGGCCCGGACCCTGCCCATCGGGTCCCCCCCGCCCTCACTGACGATGGCCTGGACGACATCCCCGAGAACGGTGTTGGGTTGGGTGGTAACCTTGTGGACGATGCCGGCGACGGTGACCCGCAGCACGTCGAGTCTGCCCTCGGTGTCCTCCTTGAGGGCCGTGACTGGCTCGGGCAGCGCCGCCTTCCGCGCGCTGATCTGCTCGTCGACCTTGACATGCAACGAATCGAACTGCAGCCCGAGCGCGGCCTCCTTCTTGGCCTCCGCCGCGTGCTCTTTCTTGAGGTCCAGCCGCTGCTGCGTCAGTTCGGCATAACGCGCCACGGCCGCCGCGTGCTCCCCGGTAAGCCCGGTAGCCGCCCCAGCGCCGGCCTGGAACTTCTCCAGGGCCGCACGGTCAGTCACGCCGTGCTGGGCCGGCCGGCTCTCACGTAGCTTGGCTAACTCGGCCTGGGCCTTCCGGAGCTCGGTGCGGGCCTCCTCAATACGGTCGTTGCCGTCATGGACCTTCTTGGAGTCGCTAAGGTACTTCTGGTACGCCTCATTCTGTGAGTGATAGTCGAAGTTAGCCTCCAGGGCATCTGTTTCGACGTCAGTGGGTAGCTTCTCGGGACTGGGGACCTTCTCACCGAATAATACTCGAAGGTGGCGGATATATATCTGTATCTTGACATATTCCTCCCAGATTTCAGCCATAGGCTGTGTAGACTGAGCCATTTTGCTGCGTTTTCGAAAAATTTCCTATATAGTTTTGGCCACGAGCCTCAACCCGTGCCTCAATGCCATCATCAACGCGTCAAGAGTCCCGCCCATAGCCAAACCGCTGAGTTTATCCGTCAATGATGTATGGTTATGAGAGCTCTCCAGAGTACACCTCCTCCGCCGTGCATCAACCCCATCACAGGCCATGCTTCGCCTTGTTCATGAACGGCCTGAGAGCCCATTCGTCGGGCGCCTCGCGCTGGTCGTACGTCCCCTGTTGGATTCTGTACGGACGGAGGTCGAACCTGAGCCCGAGCTCCTTGAGGGCGACCTCGTCCTCCTTGCCGCGCGTGTACAGGTGCTGCCGGAGCACAATGTGGTCGCTCTCGTTGGCGAACGTCACCACGCGCCGGGATGTGACCTTGGCGGGGGGGAACATGTAGCGCAGCACAGTCTTGAGGCGCTGGCCCAGCACAGTGTTGAAGTTGTGGAATATGAGGTGGGGGTTGGCGCCACCGACGGACCGGGCCCGGCGGACCTCGTCCTCGGGTGCCCCGGCCCGGCGGAGGTCGTCCTGCAGGTCACGGTACGTCACCACGTTGGACAGCGCGAAGTACGCTGTCGGGCCGAACGGGAGGTGTGAGATGATCATCGAGTCGGGCACACCGCGCGTCTCGTGAACGATCACCAGGTCGGTGTAGCCTGAACGCCGGCATTGCTCGACGAGATCAGAGTTGACCGTCTTGCCTCGGTTCTCCTTGTCCGCGCCGGGGAAGAAGTTGACGAGCGCCTTAGCGAACGACTTGAGGCGCGGGGAAGGGTCGCGCGAGGTCGTGATATAGATCTTGGGGTCGTACCCGATAATGCCCGCGTCCTTATACTCGTCATCAATGTGGCTCTGTACTGTCTCTGACGAAATCACATCGTCAAGCTCAGCACTCTTCGCTAGGTCGTACGCCTCCTTCCGGAGCTCTGTCGGGATGGACTTTCCGCTCGCCAACGCGTTGTAGATCTTGTTCCGCTTGTCCAATTCCGCGGAATCCCGTTTCTCGCGAGTCTTACGGAACAGGTAGTCCTGCCTCATCCGACTGTACTTCCTCTTCTGATACATGGGCGCAACAATCAAGGTTTCAGATGATAAGAGTCAAAAAGCGACTGTGTGAGTTTTTGATTTATACCCCGTTAAGTTTCCGTCCGTCTGGCCGGCAGACGCGCCACCGGCCCCATCAAAGTGCGTCAACGATCTGCAGCTGCCCGTCTGCGGTTGATATGAGGAGCTGTCTGCCCTGGAACTGGATGCACAGGGCCCCGTCGTTATGGACCTTGAGTTGGCGGAGGAGGTCTTGGGTAGCCGTCTGGTACAGGGAGATCGTCGAGTCCAGGCTACCCGCCGCCAGCACCCGGCCGTCGGGGCTGAATGCTATGGACAGGGCCCAGCTGGACGGCCTCATGGGGGCTCCCACGGTCTCCCCGGTGGTGTAGTCCCACAGCTTGATGGTCCCGTCACGCGCCGCGGAGGCCAGTAACGGGCGATCCCCTATCCCCCCGAACACTAGGTCCAGCACATAGTCGGTGTGGGCGGGGATAATACGGAGTGGCTCAGACTTGTTGGCCGCGGAGGACAGCAACGCGTCCACCGACCATATCAACACCTTCCCGTCCAATCCACCCGTGGCGAACGTCCGGCCGTCGGGGGCGAACCGCACGGCCCTCAGCCAGTGGGTGTGGCCCGGCAATAGCCTCAGGAACTTGCTCTGCCGGACGTCCCACAGCGCCCCGACCTTGTCCATTCCGCCCGTCACGAGATACCGGTCGTCGCTAGACATGTCCGCCGCGAGGATACCGTCGCTGTGGGCATCGCGGAGGAGGTGGAGGCAGGCGCCCGAGAACGCGTTCCACACACGGATCGAGTGGTCGAAACTGGCTGAAATTATGAGTCGCCCGTCGCTCGTCATGAGGACGGCCGTCACGAGGGACCGGTGGCCGTGGAGCTCCCCCAGACACTCCCCGGTGGTCATATTGTGGATATGTACAGTCGAGTCGTACGACCCGGTGACCACACAGTCGGGGTACCTCTTTGACACGGCGAACGCCTTGACCCCCATCGAGTGGGCCTGGATGGCCTTGGGGAAGAGGTGCACGTCGACGGCGCTGAAGAGCAGGTGAAGCACGTCGACGGACCGGACGATGGCCGAGAGGTCGGTGAAGCAGAAGTCGCGGCCCGGGGTGTCAAGGCCGTCGGTGGTGCGGTTCCGGAGGTTGGCGGTGAGGAAGTCCTTGTCGAAGGACAGCGCGTACTCAATGAGGGGCAGGGAGCCCCGGATGAACTGGTGGGCCAGGTGGACCAGGTGGTTCAGGTGTGTCTTGAAGGCGTCTTCACGGCGGAGGAGGTCGACGATGCCGAGGGTCGGGAACACGGCACACACACCCATCACGCTGCAGTGGATGATGGTTAGTACCGGGCCGAGACGCGCCGCGACCAGCTCCTTGAACCGGGGATGGTCCGGCGTCAACAAGTCCCGCACCAGCAGGGCGTCGGACATGTCAACGAAGGCCGCGTCCGCCTGGTCCAGTTGGTCAATGTCGAACCGACCCTCGGCGGGCGCGTCGGGGGCGGGGGCCTCCGGCTCGGGCTTCTTGGCCTCCCCCGGCTCGTCGGCCTCGTCCTGGCTGGTCTTAATGATGATCTCGAGCGAATCCATGGCGCGGCGGATCTGTTTGAAGAAGCCTCCCTCCAGCTCCCGGAAAGACGTGATGATCGACTTGATGAGCTTGTTCTCCCCGCTATCCAGGTTCCGCTGCACGCCCGTCACCTTGGACGTCTTCCCCGGGTGATATATCGTCGAGCCCATCCACTGGCGGAGCAGCGTGTGGGAGGCCCGCAGCTGGTCATAGAGCTGCTTGTCTTCAGACGTCTGGAGCAGCCGGATGTGTCTCCAACTGAGTAACGGGTGCGGCAGACGGTACATACATCTCATCGTTCGCTGGAGCGCGTATGAAAAGGTTTCGAAGCAGCTGGGAATTAGTGATCTCGCAGAGACGGTAAAGGTCATCAATGAATGGCGTTATGGGGATTTCTATCGTGTCGGAATGGAACAGCATTCCTTCACTGTGTTGTTTCAGAGTTATTGCTGATTTCTTTTTGACGAGCAATCTGGCAGGCAGAGAAATAGTGTGCATGTATAGTTTCTATCGCAGATTATCTTCATGTGGTGACAGTTTCGCATGAGAGTGTGCAATGATAAAGCCACTATAAATCGATCGGGTTGTTCCGAAATTCAGTCGAATCTTCGCATGGTGCTGGGTTATGAGAAGTGTAGTGATCTTAAGCATTTATTCAAACCTGTTATATTCCTCCGACAGGTAGGTGGAGATTTGCTTCTTCCTTTTCCGACAATTGGGGTTGCAATGCGGTATTTTTTCATAGTAGCGGACGAGCTTCATTCTGCAAACGACGAATCGTGCTCGTATGAGATAATTGCGTCTGCATGTCTCTTGCTTGCTGCCAAGACGACTGACTGTGGGCCATTATCTCTTCTCGACCTCCGTATTTACCACGAGATGCGTCGTCAGGATGAGTCGGAGGATTTCACGAGGTACGGGTGGCTGTGGGATGACCGCGACGCCGCCGCGTGGAGTCTGACGTCAATGGAGGCGCGGGTTCTGTCGGTGCTGGGGCCAGAGGGCCTGTTGGACTTCAACTGCCCCTTCAGCGCCCTCGCGATGCTGATTAACGAGCGCCCCGCGCTGGAGACGGTCTCTGTGGCGTTGTGTGTGACCCTGTTGGACCTGGTGACGTTGCCCGTCTCCCGGTCGACCCCAGCCCCCGCTATGGTGCACTTCTCCTTGACGTTTGTGGAGGGTGGTGAGATATTCACTGATGGCCAGGCCGAAGCCATCGGGTGGGCGATGGAGCGGACCGAGGAGATGGCGGGGGAGCGACTCACCGCGTGTGAGAACGCTATGATGGCCGCTGTCGGTGAGGCACGCGCCTGATAGCTGGCTAGACCTAAAACCGTCTTTATCAAATAGAGTTACAGCCCCCCAGCGATATCAGCTCTAACGGCGTGGATGTCCCCGAGCCAGGACACCAGCCACATCACCGCGCCGGCGTTGAACGGCATCAGCAGGTTGTCGTTGAACCATGTCCCGTCGCACCACAGCTCGGTGAGGGCGGCGACGACAGCCCCGGCGAGGGCCATGAGAATCGAGGGGACGACGGGGGTGCGGTACAGGATGAGAGTGCCCGTGACCGAGACGAAGCACGCGACGACGCACCCGAGGAGGCCCTCGAGGGTCTTCTTCTTGTAAATCTTGTGTTTTCCGATCATCATGCCGACCAGCGCAGCGAAAAAGTCGCCGTAGATGAGGCACGTGATGGCAGACGACGCGATGGCCGGGGGGAACACGATGAGCGCGAGTGTGACGCCAACTAGGTAGTACGTGGACCCCGAGATCTTCTTGAACTCGCCGTCCCGCATGATCTTGCCAAACACACGCACGAACTGCTTGTTGACGGTCTTGCTGTACATCCGGGCGACCTCCAGGACGACGACGAACAGTGCGATGGAGCCGATGATACAGATGTACATCCACGGCTTGAGGACGCCGACGGACACGCTGAAGTAGTAGAACATCGGGATCAGGAAGCCTGAGAGATGGAACTTCTTTCGCCGCAGCTCCTGAACTAGCTTCCTTTGGTGGGGCTTGGAGAGCTTGAAGAAGTGCATGATCCTAAAAAAGATGCGGCGCTTGGCAGCGTAACGATAGAGCATAACGAAGAAAACAAGGGTGCCTACGGCCATCCAGAAGTAAGGATCGAGGAGTGTCTTCCAGTTCACTGGAAACACCGTGAACAGAAGCCGAACTGCGTCCATGTTGAGCCTTTTGTCTTGTCTTCTTGGCTGCGCTTGACCTGGAAAGTGATTTTGAGATGGCGATCAGTTTCCATTGATTTACTATAAGTCCGACCGACTTGCTCAACCCCCAGGGATGCGGGGATGAGATAGGATGTCAACGTGACATCCGTGGTAGCCTCAGTGGCTAATCGTGTGTAGTTATGATGTTTCCGTGTGCACTGTGGAGCATGTTCTTGGCAGCCATCACATCGCGGTGGAACGTCTTCTGACAGGCCCCGCACTTCTTGTACTTGGACCGCCTCTGCGCCTCAGTCGCCTGATCGAGACGGTCGTCTTAACCCTCGGGAAGTCCCGGGTGACGGAGGCGCGAGTGCCTCTTGGCGTGTGGCTTTCCAATCTGACCTGGTTTAGCGAGGACGCCGCGGTTGATGAAGTCGCGCTCTCCATGCCCTACTACAACATGGGGCATATTAGTTGGGATTTATAGTTACTGTTACAGATTGTTGGAGGGCTGATGCTGCGGTTGGTCATCGCTATTCGGCTGGTCTAGAACCAAAGGCATCATCTCTTTGTCTCCAAAAGCGGTTGTACTCTTTCGCATCTTGACCAAGAACAACGTGCTGATGGCCGGGAGTGAAGCAACGAAAAGCACGGCGATCAGGAGGGTGAGGGAACACGAGAGGGCGGGGACGACGATGATGATGATCGCCACAATGAACGCAACAGTGATCCACATTTTGACGGTCGCGACAAAAAGGGCTAGTGAAAACTGCGACTTTGTCTTTTCGACCAAACCAGACGCGATGGTTTCGCCGTTGAGGCTGGCACTGACGTTCCAGGAAGCGACGACGACGTCTTCATCGAAAGCATCGGCATATATTGACTCTGATGCATAAAGCGGGGCGCACACGCGGCCGTCCCAAATGATATAAGTCGATGGGAGCCTTTGGGTGGCATTGACGTACATAGCGATGCCATCAATCGTCCCGAACTCGGCGTTGTTGGCGTATTCGACGCAGGCCATGCCTTCCGGGCGGGAAGTGGAAATAGCGGGCGAGAAATCGTGGATAATTTCATCGACAGTCATGTTGGCGCGGTGTACGCAGACAGGCATATCGCCATCCCTGGCAACGTCAACAAGGGCCGCGTCGTGCCCGCTGATGGACATTGAGTTGGTGCACACGGGGTATTTGGCCAGGAATGTTGCCTTTGTGCCATCTAGAGCACCGGTCAAGGCCGGGTAGGAGGCGTCCGACGGGATGACGATGTCAACCGTCTCCTGGATGTTGAGATCCGTGTTAAATATGGCGTTGACCGTGTGTGTGCCCGGGTTCATTGCGTCGACGACGGGCACGATGAGGGACCGCTCCCCCACCTTTGTTCCGGGGACCACGCGGCACGGGGCACCATCCATGGTCGCCGAAACGGGGGCCGCAAAGGTGGTCAGGGCGGTGGTTCGGCCGAGCGTGACGGACCCCGGGAAGGGGGCCTTGCAGGACCTCTCTGACGTGAAGGCACCCGGAGTGGGGGTGACTGTGCCGTCCGGGCACTCGTTGCACGTGGTCTGCCCGCCCAGGTTCTGCCACTTCCCACCGTTGCAGGGCAGCTGGGTCGACCAAAGCTGACCGTCATCGGGCACGTAGTAGCCGGGGTCAGCCGGTATGTCACACTCGACGAACGGTTTCATGTAGCTCCCCTTGACGATGGGACATTCTGATGTGAAGAGGGACATTGATCCCGTACGGGTTCCGTGAACATAGTCATATGATGCCGAGGCGACGATCGTGTCCTGGTGGACACACACGGCCTCCCCGAGGGTATCGTAAGTCTTGCTGCTCTGATCCACCAGCTCGGCCCCCATTGCCCAGCTGCTGCCAGTCATGCGGTACATGTAAACCTTCCCTGTACACTTCACACCGGTGGGGCTTGGGGTGCCGGGGGCGGAAATGACAGCGATGTCGCCATCAATGCCAACCCTCGTCCCGAAAGACACGTAGCCGTCGGCACCGTCCGGGCGTAAGGAATTCGTCTTGTGCCACGAACCGTGAGTCAGCTCGAAGATGAACGCCGCTCCCACCGACAGTCGGGGCGCCCCGACGATGATGGTGTCGCCCGAGATCGCCACCGAGTGGCCAAAGTCGCCGAGCTCATCCTCACCGCTAAGCGTCCCCTGCCGGCTCCAGTCCGATCCGACCCGTTTGTAGACGAACGCGCACCCGATATCCTCACTCGTTGATGGGGCGCTAACAACGATGGTTTCTCCAGAGATGGCCACTGCTCTGCCGAACTCGATCGCAGTGGGCTCGTTCAGCTTCGTTTCGTGAATCCATGTGCCATAAACCAAGCGGAATACGTGAGCATACCCCCCACCAGCGACGGTCGAAGCCTCATACGCGCCAACGACGATGGTGTCTCCATCAATAGCCACTGAGACGCCAAAATAAAGATTCCGGGCTGGATTAGGATCCCGTAGGACGGCCTGCATCGGCCAAGATGTGGTGCCCGGGGTGTGAGTGTTCACATACACCGCATCTCTATATCCATCTTTGGCAGACAGATACTCACGAGCTGTGCGTTCAGCATAAATATACTCACGAGGTGCCCCAACAACGACGGTTTCCCCCGAAATCGCAAGATTGTCGCCATCTTGCAACGCCGAACTGTATGTTCCGGCTGAAATCATTGCCGATTGTTGATATTTCCCCCCCGAACGCGAGTATATGTACGTCACGGCGTCCCTTGGCGTCGATGATGATATAGAAGAGTCCGGATCGGGGCCGGGGGCTCCTACAATGAGGTAGTCGCCAGACATGGCGCAAGCGGAGCCAAAAAAGTACTGTATGGTCTGGTCTGCCGGCGAAACATGGGATTCGATTGCAATTGTGGGTTCAGAGCCGAAAACAAAGCTGCAAAACGCAGACAGCAGAGATACAAGCGCTACCACCCGAAAGAATGTCCCGTATTCACTACGCGAGCACATTCAGAAGAGTTCTTTCAGATTTTTTCGTGACAATGAGTCGCCACGAGTCAAAAGTCAAAAAATGATTTATAGTTGACAGTCAAAAAACTTACTGCCGGAAGCGGTCCACGTGCGAACACCAACCCAAACGAAGCGGTCCAAACAATCCGCCCCGTATGGTCACCCCGTGAACCGAGAAAACACCTTCAACACCTGCCGTGTGACCCTTATCGACCGTTGTCCGCCGCGGGACAGCACCCACCGCCCAACAATGTTCATCTGGGGTGCCGCCGGGCCGTTGACCTCCATCTCGCTCAGGGCATGGGCAACGGGGCACTCCAGCCTCACCCTCATCGGGCGGCATATCCGTGGCCATATCGAGTCGGCGCCGAGGGTGTCGGCTCGGGCCTCCCTGAACCCAAAGGCAGACCCCGAGACAAAGACCCCGTGGCCGGTGACAAAGTGGACCACGGTGGCGGCGAGGCTCGAGTGGATGGATAGAATGCCGGACAGACAGACCCTTTCCCAGGGGACGAGGCGACGTCGCGCGGAGAGGCCCAGACGGCCCGAGTCGTTGTTCCCGCGGGCATACCACTTCCCTTGTGGGGTCTTGGCGAAGAGCATTTCATCGCCAATAACGAGGCGTTCGACAGGCCACGGGAGGTCGAGCGGGATGGGGGTGCGGATGTCAGAGCCCGCGTTATGGTACCTGGGGCCTATCTGACTGCGGTCGTTGTGACCGCACGCGAGCACCGTCCCACCCCCGTCGATGAAGATGGTTGTGCCGTGGGCCGTGATGACGTCCCTCACAAGGAAGGGTAGGGGGCGTGGGGTCCGGACGATGGACACGCCGCCCCCATGGGTCCCGAGGCCGAGGTTATGGTTCGAGTCCATGCCACATACTAGACAGACTTGGGATGCCAGGAGAATGAAGGTCGACGAACTGCTGCAATACACACGATTCACCTCAACACGCGTCGAAACGTCTCCCAGGTCGCTGCTCAGGCTGCTGTTGGCCAGTATCGACGCCAGATCGACGGCGATGAAGTGGTCCTCGCTGTCCGATTCACTGCTGATGCCTAGCTGGCCGTTGCGGTTGCGGCCCGCAGCAAGGAGGTCACCGCGGGTGGTCAGGGCGAAGGTTGACGCCTCGTTCGAGTAGATATGTTGAATATCCGCCGAATCTGGGATTCTTAAAGGAGGGTGGCTGGCCATTTCGCCTTGCCCGGTCGCTAGCTGGCCATCTGTGCAGCATCCGCACGCCCACCAGCCGTCCTTTGTCCGGAAGAACGTGCACTCTGGATACGTGAGCACGTCAATCACATCTTCAGCCAAATCTACTCTTCCAAGCCGATTCTGTGTGCTTGGGGAGTAATCGTCGATCGCGTGGCCGAGTCTGTTATCCTCGCAGTTCCCCCAGCTGTACATCCCGCGCGTGGTCTTGGCGAACCATCCCCCGTGACCCGCCCAGACCTGCAGCACCGGGGGGAGGCGGATGTGGCGGAGGCGGGGGATCCAGACCGAGGCGCTGGCCGGGAGGGCGCAGCTGGATTGCAGGTTGTTACCCTCAGCGTAGATTCGGCCGTCTTTGAGGATTGTTGTTGTGCCTCGGTCGGCGAATGTTGTTTGGTCTTTGTTGAATGAGTTCCAAACGATGAAGAACTTCCTGCAAAGGAACGGGACCACGTCAGACTCGGCACCGACAAGGATGGCAGACAGCGCAGGATACACCAGAGTGAATATGCGGTTCGGTAGGCCACCTTCGATGTTAACAGTTTTGGTAACGGGCCTGTCGTTCGTCGAGCGGATTGAAAAACCGAGTTTTGGCCGTATCACCGGACATATATCATTCATATCAGCAACCCCCGGCGCGATTTTGGCGTCGGGAAGGCCAACGTACCCAGTTGTCTCCCTTTTTGTCTGTAGATCGGCGGATATTGGAGATGATGAGCCACTTCGGAGGGAAATATCAGGTTGTACATGTACGGAATCGTTCGAGCCCAGTCCAGCTTCCATGGTCGCTGAATCGGGCATTTTGGTTGTTGGTCTTTTTTTCATCGTCGAAAATATTTCCAGAACCACGAAATCATCACGTGGATACGCACGCTGTTAGTCAGCGGCAATCGCTTGGCGCTTCTTTTTTTGCTTTTGCGAATTGTCTTGTTCATCTCGACCCAACTTCGCCAATGTTTGGGATTGAGTTCGCAGACAAATACAAAGCTCAGGGCTCAGGTTGGCTCCGCCAATCGATCTACAGCCAGCAGAACTACATTGTGATCAGTCCCCGGCCAACGAGTTTCGACCTTTTTCGCCGGCTTCAAAAGCACCCCAGTGGTTTGTTGCTCGTCCGTCTGACGAGGCGAGTTTTCACGGGTGATGACGTTGCCAATCATTTTTTCTCCTGATTGCTCCAAGTCAGTTTTTCGACTCGGACGGATTTCTTGGTGATAGAACGAAGAATGGCTTTCAATCCGGCTCCTCTTGGACTCTTTGGCTTTGCGTCTGCGACTATTCTGCTCAACCTCCACAACATGGGCCTCTATGGTCTGACCGTGGTCGTGGTTGGGATGGGTATCGCGCTTGGCGGTCTCGCCCAGCTCTGCGCCGGTGTCTTCGAGATGATCCACAAGAACATTTTTGGTGGTCTTGCATTCTTCTCGTATGGTGGCTTCTGGTGGTCTCTTGTGCTTATCTGGCTTCTTCCCGGGTGCACCGACATTGCTAAGCCCAACGAGGGAGAAATGGCACTGTATTTATGCGTCTGGGGCATTTTTACGACCGGTATGTTCTTCGGCACCCTCAAGGGCCCCATCATCGGCTCGGTCGTTTTCTTCTCGCTCGCTGTCCTCTTCTACGCTCTCGGCATCAGAGATTGCCTTTATGGCATCCTCGGCACCGAGCACTTCCTGTCCAAGACCGTCGGTGCCCTCTCCGGCATCTGGGGCGTCTGGACTGGCCTGACTGCTTTCGTTTGTTACTTCTTTTACATTTCTTTACCCAGTATGAGGCCTTCGCCATTGTCTACGAGGACAAGTACGGCCGCCAGATCCTGCCTGTTGGCAAGCGTAACCTTTTCACCCCCAAGGCCCCCAAGGCTCCTGAGGCCTCCGAGATCTCCGAGATGGACGCCGAGAGCATCACTGCCCCGATCGTTGTCGGTGACGACGACGTGGTCGAGGTCGACGGCGACGTTTCGGGCGAGGACATGGTTTAGATAAACATTGCGGATGGCGCGATTAACGGGGGTACGGACGACGTGTTAGCGATGTGCGGCCCCATCTCTTACTCGCGTTAGGCCGCCAGCGTTAGGCAGTTCCAAGGAGAACTTCTGCTCAATGAAATCATCCGGCGTCGAGTAGGACCTCTCACATACAACGGCCTCGTCACCGCCGAGCTTGATGACGGTGCTGGCGCGCGTCCCGATGTCCCCCTCAAGGTAGATCGAGCGCTTCACCCTTCGCCACTTGTCGGGGCACTTGGCCGAACCGGGGAAATCAAAGGTGTCGTTCGCACAATCGTCCCCCTCGCTTGATGTACCATCCGAATACCCACTATTGGCTGTCGGATCGGCCGCCAGTGTCAGGCAATCGGCCCCCAGGCGCGTGTCGAGCAGCGCCATCATCTCGTCGACCGTGGGGTCAGATGGAAGCCCGGCAACAAGCTTCCGCATAGCACGCACCTTGGGCCACGCCTCAGCCGTTCCAAGCGGCGAGTTGACGACGAGGTGAAGCTCGTTTCGCTCGAGAAGGCGAATGGAAGCGGGCCCACCGAGACTGTCAAAGTAGTAAAGCTGCCCATCAAGGTCGCCTGCTACAAGGGTGAACGGGTTATACTCCTGTGCATGGGATGCAAGCCCCGCGAAGTACGTCTCAGCGCTCAAGCTCCCATGTATGAAATCACACACGAGTTTCCCTCGAGACGGAGCATTAAGGAGGGTGCAGTCGGAGAGAATGTTGGTAAGGGCCGCAAACCGCTTGTCGTGACTCAGACCGAGCCAGGTACCCTTGTTGGCGGTGTCTACGCCATATAGGCAGCCGGAATGCCACCCCATCGCCGTCGAATCGCGAATCCACGCCTCATCTCGGTTAGATAGAACGATGGTGAGAGCGTCTGTCTGTTTGATAGCAATTAGGCACATTGACACTCGTTCAGCTGTGAGCTTGCGGATAAAATCCTATGAACCGAGCTTTTTTGAGATGTGTCACCTAAATGTGACAAGCGTCATCATCATTGTTGTGAACATCATCACGTAATAGGAGACAGAGGTAAGACCGCGGTACACTGAACAACATGCCGGCTGCTCTGACGGCTGCGATTTAGCTTGTTCTTTGTTTCACTCAGCTCTCGTTGCTGACCACGATGGGCCGAGCAAGATACCTGCGACGACTGCACGCGTTGACCAACGACAGCCACCCGATGGCCACGAGCCCTACCATCAGTATGGAGAACACGGTGCGTTCCCCCGTGGTCAAGGTGATCGATGGGGCGACCGACGAGTCAATCGACTGGCTGTGCTGCACATCAACAAACACATCCATCACAGCTGATGGGACAGGATAAGACGGTCCCGCCGGTGGCCGGATGGGCTCACATACCAGCGGGTCGACGTCCGATGTCGATGACGCGAAACCCGTGGCCACGACTATAAACACATCCGGGAGTAAATTCCCGACGATGGCAGCGCCGGCCCATGTGGACGATGGCACCACGCGGACGAAGTCACCCTCGGGGAAGACGGCGCGGGAGATAACGGGCAGGGTGCACCGCTCCGCACGGCCCGCGGGGATGAAGGTGCGCTCGACGACGATACCTTTCTTCTGCAGCACAGTATAAAGCGCCGGCTCGACCTCGGCGATGTGGGCCTTGGCGGTGAACGCCGACACGAACGGAGGGTTGACCCCCACCGGGTAGCCCTTGCTGTGCATCAGGACGGTGCCCATGGAGTCGAATAACATCCACCAGCCGTCGTCAGGCAGATGGGGTGAGGCCAACGATACCAGGTGATCGGTGACTTTGGTGGTGGGGTACTCGACCCAGAACGTGCCCCACACGGACGGGATGATCCCAGGGGCATACAAAGGCTGGGTGATGAACGTTGAGAGTTGAGACCCGCGATGGAGATAAACGACGGATGGGGTGGACATGCACACACCGGAAAAGAGATGGGATCGCGTGAAGAACGTCCTGTCGCGCGAGTCATACATCGCGGGGAAGGTGAAGCCCGGCCACACCACCATGATGCCCGACCCCGCCCCAAGCCCGGCTGACGTCACGTTGACGTCCTCGGAGTCGAGGGAGCCCGTGATCGTGTCGTTCGCGGAGCCGGCAAGACGGACCGTCGATATAAACTCAGGCGTCGGCTCAAAATCTGCGATTGTGTCTGGACCACCCTCGGTATAGTTTTGAGTACTATAAACAAATTTGGCTGATGATGACACCGAATCAAAGTGCTCCCGGGGTACACCGGGGAAGAAGTCGGCCGTGCTGATGACGGACCCGATCTCCGTTGACATGGCGAACTGGGGCGACACGATGGCGTGGGGGATGCCGTAGTACCCCGGGTTCATGAACGCTGTGTGGAAGACGGGGGTGGACGGGGGAGCTACCCCGACGTCGATCAGCTGCTTCCGCCAATGTGCCGGGTCGACCGCCGCTATGCCGAATATGATAGGACTGGCGGCGTTGTCAAGTGTCACCGCTTCCCACGTCATGTGGCCGGGCAGAGTGGGTGATGGGACATCGGAGAAGAGGGTCCTGTTGTTGAGGAAAGGATCTACGATCGCATAGGATATGGTGTTGCGATGAATCATAGATAGGATAGGCACGACCGCCGACTCTATCTCATCCGACTGTTCCAATGTTCCGAGACTTACTGGATTGGCTTGGTATGGCCGAGTGAATCTACCATCATCTTCCCCGTCGGTCCAATTACACAATCGTAGATTTGGATGTAAATAAACGCTTCCCGACGGCGACGCCATGAAGGCGTATGCCCCAGGCCCCGCCCCGCCGAGGGACTCCAGGCCCTTGAGGAGGTGCCGCTCACACACCTGCACCCAGGCGACACCCGTCACCCGCCCGTCTTCGAACACGGGTTGGGTGAGTGCCGAGCAGACCTCCGATTCATCGCCAAAGAGGGAGGGTTGGGGCGCCGCCTGACGGATGGCCCGAGACCCACCCACCAATGGCTCGAGGGCGGGGGCGATGGCGTCCCGTATGGCCGAGGGGTGGACGTCGTGGATCGCCCTGTCGCCGGAGATGCCAGCCATATCTATAAAGATAGATTCCGTCATGATGGCATAAACGAGTAATTCACGGTGGAACGTTGTGCCGCGTCTGGCGAGTGATATCAACACGAGGGGGGCGTTGAAGCGTGGAAACTGCCGCACGGACGCCACGCCCCCCGAGATCCCGATTACGAACCTATTTGGGTCCAAGTGGTGGGAGGAACGCGACAAGGTCGGGGTGGTGGCCGGGGCGTGGGTCTCAACGAAAGATATGATGTCATGGTGACATGTACGGTCTAGAATGCACGTCTTGGATGCGGTATATCCCGCCCAGCTGATCATTACGGATGTCGTTGGGGCAATGGAGGCTAGGAGCGTGTCGATGACGGCCAGGAAGTCCGCCACGTCGACATCACCGCGCTGTAGGATGATCTGGACGTCGCTCTGGTCGTATACTGATCGATACGCTGCCGTGAACCTCAAATCGGTGCTCCTGTAGCCTAACATTGCACTAGAAGGGTAGCTGATCCCCCACCCCGCCGAGTTGACCGCGACGGCGTGGGAATAGAGCGCCCCCCCGCCCGCCAGGTCTATGAGCGCGTCCGTGATGTCCGGCACTGCGGGGGAATCCTCGGGTGGTGCGTGGGGCGGCAGATGGATATTGACTGTCGACAGGTCGACCTTGTGGGGGATTCCCGGGACCGTATCCGGGCATTTAAACTGACATGGAATGTATTTCCTGAGGCCCGGTTCAGTTATTCGTGATACTTGGTCAGAAAAGACCGGGTGGGCCAGTTTGTCGACGAGGGCAGCCAACTTGGCTGTTTTCACCTGCATTAGGGTGCTGAAGGCCGTGAGATGTATGGGAAACTCGGTGTCAAGATCTATCGCCGGAGATACCCAGGTTGCATCATCCAGGGTCTGTTGCACATCAGAGAACCCGGCAGCATGCATATCATCCATCAGAAAATTGTAAATGGCAAGTCTAGAGAGTTCAAACTGGTCCCAATTGAGGGCACTTGATGTAGATACATACATTATCCTTGTGATGAGCAGCAAGATGAATAATTGGGCTGCATAGACCATCGTTTTTGAAATGCGACTCTCTGAAATTGGGAAAGAAATAGCATCTTTTATTCGATGATGTGTAGCATATACAGTGAAATTAAGCTGTGGCTAATGGACTCTATTGTAGCATTATAATTCGAAGGAAAAAGACAGACGGGACACTGCCCGCTGTGGAGTTACTCCCCGCGCGAAAACCTAAGAGTGGTATTTTACATCGATCTACGGCGGCTAACACCGGCAGCGACATCCTGGCTTCATGACTGTTGCCTCAAACTCAGCCACACTTGAAAACGAGCGCGCCGAGAGAGCCAAGGAACATTAGAAGCTTGCATCCCTCCTCATGCGCAACCGCATATGAGAATGCTGGGCCAATCACAACCAGAAAGTTCCCACCAAACTTCTGATCGAGAGTTTGCTTGAGGCTTTTGCTGGCCTGCTCCATATCGGCTGGGAACTTCTCAATCGCCGTAACAACGAGTTCCACAATGTCCACTCGAAGCTCCTCCGCCATATCACACTCAGCAATCAGCGGCGCTTTGAATTTTTCGGCCATTTTTGTTTTGCCAACTATAAACAAGTGACGATTCATCCCGAATATGCGCATCTGTACCAGTTTGCCAGGCCAGGTTCATCCCGATTCTGGCAGTCACATATAGCTTTCTCCTAGAAGGTGCTGAATCTGAAAACGATCTTTCTTGATCGATGAAGCCCTGGCAGCTGGAGGCTCATCTTGCAGATGTCGACATTTGGGACAAGCCTAACTTTATGCTGGAACAGTATCCCACCAGCCCGCACATTGCCGCTCAACTCATCCAGTTTGCCGATTTGAACCACGACGACATTGCAGACAAGGAGATCTGCGACCTAGGCTGCGGTGGTGGCATTCTTGGCATCGCTGCCATGTTCATGGGTGCGAAATCTGTGACCTTTGTGGACATTGACGCCGCTGTTCTCAAGGTGGCCGAGAGAAACGTTGCCAAGTTCGACATGTCGGAGCAGGCCACGTTCCTTTGTGGCGACATCACTGAGGTGGACCTGCCACAGTGTGACACAGTTATCATGAACCCGCCGTTTGGCACCAAACCCAAGGCGCGCGGCATCGACGTGACCTTCCTTGATGTCGCCTCGAGAATCGCCCCTGTCGTGTACTCCCTGCACAAGACATCCACCGAGCGCTATCTGCTGCGTAAGGCCGGGCTGCTGGGGTGCACGGGGACGGTGGCGGCGCACGTCAAGTTTGATATTCCCGAGATGTACGGCTTCCACAAGAAGAAGAACATGGAAGTCGAGGTGTCGCTGCTGAGGCTGGAGCGCGACGAGGAGTAGGGCGCCAGACGCAAATCTAGAACTCCATCACCCAAACCCTGTCAGCGCCATCCTTTTGTAAAATCTCCGGTTTGTTTTATTGGGTTCATTGGGATGTACAGCATGTATAGCTGCCATTCAAGCGCGGTTTAATGAGATTCTAGACTTCAAGTATAAATCGAACCACGACGATGGACGGAGAACAGCACATCAGGCGACCGGTACGTTGTGATACACAGCTCATGGATTGTAACACAGGTAGTTGTTAACTCTCCCAGTGGCGTTGGCAAGTCAACCCTCATCAAGATGCTGATGAAGCAGCACCCCGATCAGTTTGGCTTCTCTGTGTCACACACCACGCGGCAACCCCGCGCGGGCGAGGTGCATGGTGTTGATTACTACTTTGCGACTCTTGAAGAGATTGAAAAGACCGAGATGATCGAGGTTGCCAACAATCACGGCAAGATCTACGGCACAAGCCTGATGGCTGTGGAGCACGTGCTCAGCCAAGGCCGGATATGCATTCTCGACGTCGATTTCAAGGGTGCCAAGTCATTCAAGCAGTTCTATGCCGACAAGCCTGTCAAGCCGGTATACATTTTCATTTCTCCCACTGAGGACACTTCTGCGGAGACCGTCATCGACGAGATCCAGAACAGGCTCAAGGTGCGCGGGACAGAGACCGACGAGACGCTTGCCGCCCGCCTCAAGACGGCGGAGGCGGAGATGTCTTTCTTCAAGGAGATGGGCGACGAATTCTACGACCATGTCGTCGTTAACGCGCCCGGGAAGCAGACGGACGCGGTCCAGCACCTGGAGAGGATATTCATGGAGGAGACTGGGCTTGTAGCATCCCCCGAAGTCGAGGAATAAATTCACATCGGATTTATGTTTTGTAGAATGGGGGCGTGCATTACACCACGTTTATCAAGCTCTAGTTTATATCAAGTCTATAGCACAGCCGGTCACCTGAATCGTCTACCCGTTACCAAACATCTGGGGCGGCCTAAATCCGTACGGAACGTGCACACTGTCTGTCTGTGGCAAGACGGGGGGGGCCACATGGGTATGGGCAATGGACATCGCCTGGTCATGTTCATGCTTGGCGGCGAACCCGATGGCACGGCTCACGTGATCGAATCTATCGTTAAGGCTGTTGTGAATGGCCTGCAGCTCGCCTCGGAATGATGCCACCTTTCGATCGGCATCCTGGGTGACCGCCCGCAGCTTTAGGTCAATGCTATCGCCTATAGCGGCGATGTCTGCCTGTGTCTGTGTCATCTGCCGCTGTGTATACTCTTTAATGCGGCCGATCGAGTCTGGGTAACGTCATGACACTGGGTACAAACCGTCTTGCTGCTTGGTCTTGAGTGTGAGCTCGTCAAATCGATCGTCCATTTGAGACTGTAGGGCGTCAAACTTGTTTGTGTTGCGCTTGACGTCGGATTTCAGCATGCTCACCTCATTGTTCACGGCCGATGACAGCGCTCGGAAACCGTCGCGAAGTATCATGATCTGCTCGTTGATAGTCTGAACGTCACGCTCTTTGACCTGCCCGTCCTCGGCCGTGGCCTGCAATTCTAGCTTCAATTCCTTCACATCGTGCTGTAGCTTCTTCACCTTTGACGTAGTGCGTGGTTTGTAGATAGGTTCGCGCCGAATCATTCTGGAACGTGTAGGTGTGCTGGCTCTCTTCATCGGTGTTGGTTCACGGAGAGATGCTGGCCAGTCCATAAGCAAAAAATTCCCCCCAAAAAAAGCGCATATACGTCTAGTGTATACACATCTCACACGAAGCTAAACTGGTTGAGCACAAAGCTTCTTGCATGTATTGCGGGCCAATATAAAAACGCGCTCTGAGATGCGCATGCATATTTTTATAGGCTGTCCATTTGATAGAGTTCTTTGGCCAACCTCTGGATCGGTGTGTCACCGCGATTGGAGCTCTCCATCTTAAGGCATTCGACGTCCGACACGGAGGCTCTTCTGAGACGTCTGGCCGGTGCTGGACACCCCCGCCGCTTGGGGGACAGCCCCCAGGTATCGGTGAGTGGCTCCATCAGGTGCGGGGACTCGGGTGTTGGGTGATTGAGTGTGAGCGGCTGGCCGAAAGTCCTTGCTGTGGCTGGACTGGATGCTACACGAGGTGAGGGGCAAGGTGACAGATCACTTCCGACGAACATGGCCGACATGGGCAGGATGGCGCTGTTCACGGTGAATGAAATGGGAAACAGCGCCGAATCGCCACTTTGAGCAGGCTCTGCCGGCGGCTCGGCTTCTTGGTTCAAGTGATCATCATTTGCTAGTGATTGGATTCGATCGATCTCTCCGCGGAGCTGCTCGTTTTCCCGTCTTGCATGCATGTATCGTTCCTGGTACGATGAACCAGGCGATGTGCCCGCTGACTGGATCCCAGGCCGCATTTTCAAAGACTTGCGGTAGACGTGTCAAGTGGCAAACTTCGTGTACTTTACAATGGGGGGCAAACGCGGGCGATACGTCTACTAGCCGTGCGCTGAACCTCCTGATCTTGTTTGCCGGCCCTTTACCCTTCACGATCCCGTAGATCCCAAATTATTCTGTGTCAAATCCAGTGTGTGTCAAATCTGGATGGTGTGTTATGTTGTGGCCACGTCCCAAGTGGGCCGTCGGTATCCACAAGACGACGCCTGACAGATGTCCGATAAATTCCCTCGAAAGATAATGATGTTTCATGTCTTTACTCAGCATCAATAATAATATGTATGTAGCATACATTTATCACGTGGCCTTCTCGCCCTCCTCGTCGGCTTCCTCTGCCCCCTCGCCCTCGGCCCAGCCAGAGACATACACGGCCTTCTCCACCTCCCGCATCATGTTGTGCTTGAGCACCGCGCGCTCGTTGGTGATGTTGTCCCGCTTGCCGTCCGACTTGGTCAGCATGAGCGGCACCTCCACCGCGTGCACCACCCCGTGCAGGTCCCCCGCGGCGATGAGGTCCCTCGAATGCACCTTCTTGCCATCCTGAGTGGTAACCTTGATCTTTGAGCCATACGCCATGGAGGTGATCGCTGACATCGCCACGCCAGAGCTCAGGTAAGGCTCATGCGTCCGATCAATGAGATCCCAGGCATCGATGGCTCCGTCAGCACGACCGACCATGACCACAGCGGCTCTTGACCGGGACCAGGTCGCCGTGGTCAGCTGGATGGCCGACGGAGGCGATGTGTATATGGGGAAGTTGATACCAGGCAGCCAGATGGAGAAATGTGTCCCGCTGCACGTCAAGAGCAGCTCGGCGATGAAGGGGGACGGAGCAGTCGTGTGGATCGGGTCATCATGCCCCGCCGCTGCCCCAGTGATGTCGACAGGGCCGGCCGTCAGTGCAGACAGCGG
>PPCM01000627.1_pt1 | contig 25861 bp, 19 predicted proteins | sample 1555541 | NCBI WGS metagenome assembly PPCM01 (sample SAMN05284479, study PRJNA326546) | Marine sediment metagenome, whole genome shotgun sequencing project. | isolation source: marine sediment | place: Germany: Wadden Sea | collected 2012-09-05 | reverse complement strand
AGCGGATCGACCCTCACCGGTACCGGTACCCTCGCCCTTTCGGGGGGGACACTTGGGGCGGGCGAATCCGAGACCATCAGCGTCACCCTGCTGGTTCCGGGGGATGCGCCGTCCGGAGCCCACGCGAGCACCACCGGCGACATCACCGGCTCCAGGGGAAGCGGCTCCCTTGCGGCGTCCTTCAGCGTATCCGGCGCAAGCGATACTCTGAACGTGAACGCCCTGCCGTCGCCGCTTCTTTCGGTGACCAAGGCGTTTACCGACGATCCGGTGTATCCGGGCGACACCGTCACCCTCTCCTTTACCCTCCGGAACGATCATCCCACCCAGGCGTTGACCGGGATCTCCTTTTCGGACGACCTGGATTCGGCCCTTTCGGGACTGGTTGCCGAGGGGTTGCCCAAAACCGACATCTGCGGGACGGGCTCCGATATATCGGGCACCGCTTCCCTGGCCTTTTCAGGGGGAACCCTTGCTGCCGGAGACTCCTGCTCCTTCAGCGTCACCCTGCAGGTTCCGGGCGACGGGGCTTCGGGAAATCACGCGAGCACAACGGGCACCGTCTCCCACACCCTTTCGGGAACATCCCTCACGGAGAGCGGGGTGAGCGATACCTTGGCGGTGACCGCCCTTCCGTCACCCCTCTTGACATTCACAAAAGCCTTTACCGGTGATCCGGTGATCGCGGGGGAGGAGGTGACGCTTACCTTCACCATCGAGAACGGGCATCCCACCCAGGAGGTGACCGGCCTCTCCTTCACGGACAGTCTGGACGCCGCCGTTTCGGGAATGGTTGCGGTGGACCTGCCGAAGAGCGATATCTGTGGAACGGGTTCCGATATCGCAGGCACAAGCTCCCTCGCGTTTTCGGGGGGGACGCTTCCGGCCGGCGCCAACTGCTCCTTCGACGTGACCCTCGCTCTTCCGGGAGACGCGGCGTCGGGAAATCATACCAACACGACGAGCGCGCTCTCCTACACCATGGGGGGGGCATCCCTTACCGAGGGCGGGGTAAACGACATCCTGGTCGTCGATCCCCTTCCCCAGGACATCATTCGCCTGGACAAGGTCTTTGTGGATGACCCGGTGCTTCCCGGGACCAGGGTGGAACTCGAGTACACCATCGAAAACACCCATCCCGCGCGGGATCTCACGGGAATCTCCTTCAGCGACAACCTGGACGCGGCCCTCACGGACCTTGTGGCGATCAACACGCCCATGTCCGATGTCTGCGGTACCGGCTCCACCCTGTCCGGGACGGGAACCCTCTCCTTTTCGGGGGGGAGCCTGGCGGTTGGCGACTCCTGTACCTTCACTGTCCTCCTCAAGGTGCCCAGAGGGCTGGACCTGTCCGATCACACGAGCGCCACCGGTTCCGTCACGGGTACCATGGGCGGGGCGGGTATCACCTCCAACGGGGCATCGGACGTCCTTTCGGTGGATCCGACCGTTCCAACCCTCTCCGAATGGGGCATGATCGTACTCAGCATTCTCCTCTGCCTTGGGGCGGTCCGCCGCATCAGGAGAGAGGACCCAATGGGAGGGCGTTTCTAACTTCTTTCCGGCATGCGTGGATCAGGCGCGCCGGCCTCCCATGACGATCGGGGGGAAGCGCGCCTGTTTACGATTATCCGACTCTTAAATGCACGGGCCGCCCGGTGAACGAGCCGTTTCGGCGGGCCCCTCGTTTCCCGCTCCGTTCCGTTGGACCGGCGGCCTCCTTGTCCTTCCGCGTGATTCAGTTACATCACGTGCCGCGTTCTCCCAGGAAGAATGAACCGTGTCCGGCACGTTTGCGGCAAGCCCCGCCGACCCTGCTTCCTTTTCGCGCCGACATCCCGATAAGCCGACGGCCGATGCTCCGTTGGGTCCGGGAGGCCCCTTTCCCGTTCGGGAGAGTTCCCCGCATCCCGGTTTTTTACGTGATTTGCCATGATCGCCTTGACAGGGCGGGCATGAGGCATTAGAGTATCCCGTTTTGAACTTATGCTCACTGAGAGGCATCTGCCCCGGGAGAAGCATCGGAGGCCGCCACGCGGCCCCGCGGGGAGATGCATCAAGTACTGTCAACAACTATTCCAAGGAGTCTGTCGGATGAAAATTGCCTTCCCCAGCATGGAGGAGAGTGGACTTGAAAGTCCTGTTTACAACCATTTTGGAACCGCAAAGGTCTTTGTGGTCGTGGATACGGAATCGGGCGCGCTGGAGGTTCTGGGCAACCTGGATCTGGATCATGCCCACAACCAGTGCCAACCCTTGAAGGCATTGGGGGGCAACCGGGTGGATGCCGTTGCCGTGGGGGGGATCGGAATGGGGGCCCTGAGAAAACTCAAAAACGAGGGGATCACGGTTTTCCGCTCCGCCGGTGGAACGGTGGGGGAGAACCTTGAACGCTTCAAGCAGGGAACTCTCGAGGAGTACCCGGTGAACAAGACCTGCTCCGGGCACGATCCGTTTGGTCAATGCGTTCATTAAGGGTTTCACGGCGGGAAAGTTTGCGTTGAGTTCCCGCCGGGTTGATCCCGGGCCCCGTCGCCCGGCGGTGCGCCTCCGCTTTCGCGGGGGCCCTTTCCCGTCGAATCCCCGCCCCGGCTTGTCTCTTCCCCGGTTCGCCGAAGTTGCTCGCGTTTGCCCTTCACCCCCATCGGAATCGCCCTTGATATTACTATCCGGCTCTGATAGTTAGAAAATTTGGTTCACGGCCGCCTGTTTTCCGGATGGGAGAGGGGATCGCCGGGGTGCCGATCTGCCCCGGGGATGTTGGGACGGGGTGTTGGATCGATCATTGGCCCCGGTGTGGGGGGCTGCGGGAAAATCGCGCGCGGGCATTGGAAAATCGAAAAGAAAATCACGCGCGGCATCGGAAAAAACGAAAATAAAATAAGGGGTTGCCCCGGACGGAGACGGGCCGGCGGCTCGGGATATGGAGGAGAAAAAGCTATGATCAGGGTTGGTATTATCGGCGCGACAGGATATGCGGGGGCGGAGCTTGCGAGAATTATCAGCGATCATCCCCAAGCGGAGATCACCGTGATCACCTCCCGCCAGTACAAGGGCAAGGCCCTTTCGGAGGTGTATCCTTCCATGACCGGCGTGGTGGATCTCGTGTGCGAGGAATACGACGCGGATTCGGTTTGCGAGAAAGCCGATTACATCTTTATCGCGCTTCCCCATAAGCTGCCCATGGCCATCGTGCCCGAGCTGCTGGCCCGGGGAAAAAAGGTGGTGGACCTTTCGGCGGACTTCAGGTTCGACGACCTTGCCCGGTACGAGGGGCATTACCAGCCCCACACGGCGCCGGAACTCCTCGAGAGAAGCGTATACGGCCTTTCGGACGTCTTCCACGCTAAAATTGCCGGGGCGGACCTGGTGGGAAACCCCGGGTGCTATCCCACCAGCGTTCTTCTTCCCCTGATTCCCCTCGCGCGTGAGGGGGTGCTGGACACCGCATCCATCGTGGTGGATTCCAAGTCCGGGGTCAGCGGGGCGGGCAGGGGGCTATCCCTTGTGACCCATTTCTGCGAGGCCAACGAGTCCTTCCAGGCCTACAAGGTGGCCGAGCATCGTCATACCCCCGAAATGGAGGAGGTGCTGAGCGCCGCCGCGAAAAAACCGGTGGGCATCACCTTTGTTCCCCATCTCATCCCCGCCACCAGGGGCATGTTGAGCACTGTCTACGCGGGGATCGGCGAGGGGGTGGAAGCCGCCGGGGTCGTGGATAAGCTGAAGGCCTTTTACGAAGGTCGGAAATTCGTGCGCATCCGGGGCGGGGAGGGGATGCCGGATATCTCCCACGTGAGGGGAACGAACTATTGCGATATCGGAGTTCGCGTGGATGAAAAAAATCGCCGCCTGGTGATCGTGTCGGTGATCGACAACCTCGTGAAGGGGGCGGCGGGGCAGGCGGTTCAGAACATGAACCTCATGGCCGGCATCGAGGAGACCCTGGGGCTTTCGGCGTCACCCTTTCCCGTTTAAACGGTTTATTTCCCAAACCCCCAAGGTGTTTGACGGCGATCCATGCGCTTGCAGGCTTTCGCCTTCATCCCCGCCTGAAACGAGCGTGCGAGGGGATCGGTTCGGGATTATGGTCGTTGGTTAATAAATTAATCGCGGATCGGAATTTGAGATATGGGTTATGTTGTCGCTCCGGAACCAATGGCGCCGCCGGAAGAAATGGATCTCCTGCTGGCCTGTTTGAAACAGAAAGGCATTTACGGGGCAGCTGAGGCCGTCACCCCGCTATCTTGCGACAGCGGGTACTGGAACCGGTTTGTTCTCCTGGCCCGGCACCACAAACTTATTCCTGTTGTCCATGCCCGCCTTAAAGAGGCGGCGGGCGGCATTGTTCCGGGCGGGGTGCTCGAGGAGCTCCGGAGGGAGACCCTGACGGTCTGCCGGAAATCCATGCTGCTGGCCTCCGAACTGGTGCGTGTGGCGAAACTCATGGAGGGGGCGGGGATTCCCCTGTTGCCCCTTAAGGGCCCGGTCCTGTCCCAGCAGCTTTACGCGGATGTGAGCAGGCGAACGTACGGGGACCTGGATCTCCTGATTTCCCGGGAATGTTTCGAGCCTGCCGAGAAGATTTTGACGGGGGCCGGATATGCCCGGATCGCGCCAAATCCGGAGCTGCGCCCCGAACGGGTGGCGGCGCTTATGCGCCGCAGCCACCATTTCATATACCGAAACAGGGAAAACGGCGCCCTGCTGGAACTTCATTTTCGGCTGTTTCCAATGGATGTCGGCGACAGGGCGAGGTTGGGCGAAGCGGAGCGGCCGGTTGTGGCGGTTATTGCCGGAACCCGGTTCCATATGCCGGCTCCGGAAGACACCCTCATATACCTCTGTGTCCACGGCGCCATGCACGCCTGGTTCCGGTTGCAGTGGCTCAATGATATAGCGGTCCTGTGTGAAGGGGAACGGAACATTCACTGGCCGGGCCTGCTTGCCCGAGCCAATGAAATGGGGTTTCACCTCCATCTTCTCCAGGGCCTTATCCTGGCGAACAGGCTTCTCGGGCTACCACTCCATGATGCGGTGAGGGAGCAGGTTGCCGGGGAAAAAAAACTGCCGTTTCTGGTGAACACGGCCCTTCGGGAGCACATATTTCCTTCCAAATCAATGGATGCGGTTTTTCCGAGCAAGGCATTCTTCGTGAAGCTGCGCTATCGATCACGCCTGTCGGGCGGCTCCGGCCGCGGGCTCCGTTCAATCATGGGACGACTTTCCCCCACGGATGAAGATCTGCTGCTGTTTCAAAATATGAAATGTCATTACGGCGTTTTCCATGTCGTTCGGGGGCTGAGGCTTTTGAACCGGCTTATCCGGGGAAAGGGGAGAAATCGGTCCACGGGCTAGCAGGGCAAAGCGGCGTTTGCGGTTCGCGCCCCGGGACATCGATCAAAGCCTTCGGGCACCCATTCAAGGATTGGGCGACGGGGATGGGCTGCCGGGCGTGCTTGACAGTTCCTCGGGGGCCGTGGTAGGAATAACGATACTGTTGCGCTCGTAAAAAAGCAGGACGCTGATTTTGCGACCGGTCCATGAACCATAAGCAAGGCGCGCCCAACAAATCATGTCCCGGCCAACGTATGGACTGCCGGTTTTTTAAGGAAATAAGACGATCCCATCATGAGTAAAAAAATTACCTTCTTCTTAATGAGCAGCTCGGGGGCCTCGCTCCGCGAGTATACGATCTCCAGGTCTCTTGTTGGTTCCGTTGCCCTGCTTGCCGGTCTCGCCATCCTGGGAATCGGGATCGCCGGGTATGATTATTACAACCTGAGAAACAACCTCCTGGATACGAGGGCGCTCGAAAAGGAGGTGGCCGGCAAGGATGGGGAACTTGCCGCCCAGCGCAGGCAGATCCAGAAATTCGCCGATGAGATCAACGGATTGAAAACGAGCATTCTGGAACTCGGGGGCTTTGAGGAAAAGATCCGGATCATCGCCAACGTCAAGAAATCCAAGAAGGAGGAGAGCCTCTTTGGAGTGGGGGGATCGATTCCCGAGGACCTGGATACCCGCATCGGACTCACGGAGAAACACAACAGCTTGGTCAGGGAGATGCACGGGCAGGTGGATCAGCTGGGCAATGCCGCCCTGGCCCAGGAAAAGGGATTCGAGGCCCTGATCAAGTATTTGGAAGACCAGCGCAATCTCCTTGCCGCCACCCCCACCATCAGGCCCGTGAAGGGAGGCTGGGTGACCTCCGACTTCGGGTATCGCAAATCGCCCTTCACCGGAAGGCGCGAGTTTCACAAGGGGTACGACATCGCCAATAAGAGCGGTACCCCCATCATGGCCACGGCGGACGGCGTGGTTACCTTTTCGGGTAAAAAGGGCCTGCTGGGCAAGACCGTCGTGATCGATCACGGACACGGCATGGTTACCCGTTACGGGCACAACAAGAGTCTCCTCAAAAAGAAGGGCGAAAAGGTCAAGCGCGGAGAGGAGATCGCCAAAATGGGCAATACGGGACGCAGCACGGGATCCCATGTGCATTATGAAGTACGTCTCAACGGAGTCCCCGTGAATCCCAAGAAGTACATGCTCGACTGATGACGTTACGGCCGAGCTTTGTCCGTTCGGCCCCTGTTCGCGTAAGCGACAGGCGACACGGCACGTCGAATTTTAAGGACGAAGGTTGGCGGCGCCATGAAAAGTAGCGCTTCGGAGATCTGATTACAAGACGCCGGCGCTTGCATCGGGCTTCAAGTATATAGTGTCTTACCGACGACATCTTGCGTTTTTATCTCAAAACGAAATGCTCCCGCTTTGTCCGGGTTGGGTTATAAACCTGATTCGGACTTTTTTTTACATGGGCACCAAGGTTCGTTTAAGTAAAAGCGGTTTCTCCCGTTACGATCGCCTTTTTATTCGTAACCCCGGACGGACAGCGCGCGATTCGCGCCCGTGTATTCCCCTGACCGGCATGAACCGGGGGGCCGGCGGGAGCGGTCACCGGCATCCTTTGCAAAGCCCGGCGCCCGGTCGCGGCCCATACTCTAAACCTGTAAAATTCATGATCAAGATCCCGGGGCTTTCCCCTGGAATAGTCCGCTTTTCCCATTGTGGGGAGCGATGTGACGTGCGGCGGAGATACGGGCGAAGGCGTGCCGAGCCCCATTATGATTCCGGCGGTTATTGACGCTCACGGTAATATGGTCTTCCGGGCCGGTAACATTTGGGCGGATGGGGCGCCTTTAGTGGGGCGTTGACTGTTTTTTGGAAAAAAAGCTGTACATGGGGACCGGCCCCATTATAAAAGGAAAGGTTCGATGAATTTGCCGGACCCGAGGGGCGGAAAACGAACATCAACCGCAGCGCGTCGAACAGGAAGAGGCACCTGCGGATTGGAAATAACCGGATATGTAAAATGGACATGAGGCACGGCGGCTGGATGCTCTTGGTTGACGCTCATGGATCGGACTTTTACGGGATTGATAACATTCAGATCTGGAAGGAATCTTTGATTTATGATCCTCAATTTCTTGACGAAACTATTTGGAAGCAGGAACGAGCGCGAGCTGAAGCGGCTGATGCCCATCGTGGATGCCGTCAACGCATTCGAGCCCAAGATGAAGGCCATGGACGATTCGGAGCTGACAAACCAGACGGTTCTCTTCAGGGAGCGCCTTGAGCAGGGCGAGACCCTGGACGACATTCTGCCCGAGGCGTTTGCTGCCGTGCGGGAGGGGTCGTGGCGCGCACTGGGGATGCGCCATTTCGACTGCCAGCTCATCGGCGGAGCGGTGCTTCACCAGGGGCGGATCTCGGAGATGAAGACCGGTGAGGGTAAGACCCTTGTGGCCACACTGCCGGCATACCTCAACGCTCTGGAGCGAAAGGGCGTCCATATCGTCACGGTGAACGATTACCTGGCCCGCCGCGATGCCGAGTGGATGAGCAAGCTCTACAACTTCATGGGCCTCTCCTGCGGGATCATCGTCGCCGGCATCGACGATGCCGAGAGAAAGGCCGCGTACGCCTCGGACATCACCTACGGCACGAACAACGAGTTCGGTTTCGATTACCTGAGGGACAACATGAAGTTCACCAGGGAGTCCCTGTCCCAGGGCGAGCTGAACTTCGCCATCGTGGACGAGGTGGACAGTATCCTGGTGGACGAGGCCAGAACCCCGCTGATCATCTCGGGACCGGCGGAAAAATCCACCCACCTCTATTACGAGGTGAACACCATCATCCCCTCCCTCAGGGCCGAGGAGGATTACACCCGGGATGAAAAGGCCAGGAGCGTCATGCTCACCGAGGCCGGCGTTGCAAGGGCCGAGGAGAAGCTGGGGGTTGAAAACCTCTACGATCCTTCCAACGTGGAGATGCTCCACCACGTGAACCAGGCCCTCAAGGCCCATGTGATCTTCAAACGGGACGTGGACTATATCGTCAAGGACGGCCAGGTGGTGATCGTGGACGAGTTCACCGGCAGGCTCATGGCCGGGAGGCGATACAGCGAAGGGCTCCACCAGGCCCTGGAGGCAAAGGAAAACGTCAAGATCGAGAACGAGAACCAGACCCTTGCCAGCATCACCTTCCAGAACTACTTCAGGATGTACAAGAAGCTCTCCGGCATGACCGGTACGGCCGAAACCGAGGCCGCCGAGTTCGAGAAGATCTACGGCCTGGAGGTGATGGTGATCCCCACCAACCAGCCCATGGTGAGAGCGGACCATCCGGATGTGATCTACAAGACCGTGAACGAGAAGCACCAGGCCGCCATCGAGGAGATCGTGGAGCTGAACAGGAAGGGGCAACCCGTTCTCGTGGGCACGGTGAACATCGATGTCTCCGAGGCGTTCAGTAAAAAGCTCAAGAAAAGGGGCGTGCCCCATACGGTGCTCAACGCGAAGCACCACGGCAAGGAGGCGGAGATCGTTGCCATGGCGGGCCAAAAGGGCGCCGTGACCATCTCCACCAACATGGCGGGCCGCGGTACCGACATCGTCCTCGGCGAGGGTGTCAAGGAGCTGGGGGGGCTTCATATCCTCGGCACCGAGCGCCATGAGAGTAGAAGGATCGACAACCAGCTCAGGGGGCGTTCCGGAAGGCAGGGGGACCCGGGTTCCTCGCGCTTCTACCTCTCCCTGGAGGACGATCTTCTGAGGATCTTCGGCGGGGACCGCATCACCAGCATCATGGACAAGCTGGGCATGGAGGAGGGGGAACCCATCGAGCACAACCTCATCAGCCGCGCCATCGAGAACGCCCAGAAGAAGGTGGAAGGGCACAACTTCGATATTCGTAAGCAGATCATCGAGTACGACGACGTGATGAACCAGCAGCGAGAGGTGATCTACCGCCAGAGGCGCGAGGCCCTCTCCGGAGAGAACCTGAGGCCGGCCCTGGAGGAGATGATCAGCGAGCGGATCTTCGAGATCGTGGGAGAGTTTTCCGAGGATAAAACCCCGGTTTCCGACTGGGATCTCAAGTCCATGGGGGATGCGGTGCTTCAGCAGTTCAACATGGCCCTGCACATGGAAAAGGAGACCCTGGCGGAGCTTGACGAGGAATCCCTTGCGCAGCTTATCTTCGACGGCGCCATGGAGATATACAACGAGAAGGAAAATCTCATCGGGGCCGAGGAATGCCGGGAGCTGGAACGTTACCTGGTGCTCCAGACCGTGGACACCCTCTGGAAGGACCACCTCCTCTCCATGGATCACCTCAAGGAGGGGATCGGTCTCAGGGGATATGCCCAGCAGAATCCCCTCCTGATCTACAAGAAGGAGGGATTCGAGATGTTCCAGGCCATGATCGCCCGGGTCAGGGAGGAGACCCTGAGGTTCTTCTTCTTCCTCAGGATCGCCGAACCGGAAAAGGTGGAGGCGTTCAGCCGCAAGGAGGACCGGGACCTGACCTTCTCCCACGGGGACGGGAGCGATACGAAGCGGCCGGTGAAAAGGGCCCAGGACAAGGTGGGCAGGAACGACCCCTGTCCCTGCGGCAGCGGGAAAAAATTCAAAAAATGTTGCGGGAAATAATATCGGCCGGTCTTACCGGCATGGATTTGCTTGTTTTTTCGTTTATAAGCACTGGTCAATCGGCTCGATTTTCCCTATAATGGATTATCGGAGTCGGTTGAACCGCCGGGGTACCCCTCCTTCAAGGCCTGTTCCAAATGTCTTTACAGGCCGCTTCATTATCTGACAATTTTGGTCGGGGAGAGGGACGGGCCGTTTTTCAGGACTTTGCGGGGAACCGGGCGATTGTCCGAAGGTTCCCGGTACAACAGAGATGTTCGGGAGAAAATGATGGGTCGGGAAGGTTTTGAATCCAGGGAAGAGTTTGAGTCCGACATTGTGGACAGGCTTCAGGAGCCTCCCATGTACAAGGTGCTTCTGCACAACGACGATTACACCTCCATGGATTTCGTGGTGGAGATTCTCATGTTTGTCTTTAACAAAACCCCGGAGGACGCCACCGTGATCATGCTGGATGTCCATAAAGAGGGGATCGGAACCTGCGGGATCTTCACCCGGGAGGTTGCCGAGACAAAGGTCGAGACCGTCCACAACCTGGCAAAGGAGAGGGAGTTTCCCTTAAAAAGCAGTATGGAAAAGGTGTAGCCATGATCAGCAAAGAGCTAAGCGCAACCCTGAGTTTCGCCGTTCGGGAGGCCAAGAAGAGAAGCCACGAGTATGTCTGCGTGGAACACGTTCTCTTTGCCATTCTCCACGACAGAACGGGGATCAGGATCATCGAGGCCTGCGGTGGGAACATCGAAAACCTCAAGGAAACCCTCGCCAAGTTTTTCGACGAGAGAATCGAAAAACTGGACAAGGAACAGGATTATGTGCTGCAGCAGACCATCGGGTTTCAGAGGATGATCCAGAGGGCCGTGAATCATGTGCGGTCCGCCGAAAAGCACGAGGTCTCCGTGGGGGACATCCTGGCGTCGATCTTCCAGGAAAAGGACAGCCACGCCTCCTACTTCCTGGAGGCGGAAGGGGTGAACCGCCTTGGCGTCCTTGAGCAGATCTCCCACGGCGAGGAGGATGAATCCCCCGGAGAAGAGTATCCCGAAGCGGATCGGATCGGGATCAAGACAACCGAAAAGAAGGCGGGAAAGGACCCCCTTTCCCTTTACACCGTGGACCTGATCGAAAAGGCAAAAGAGGGCAAGATCGATCCCTTGATCGGCCGGGCGCCGGAGCTCAACCGCGCCGTCCAGGTCCTCTGCCGGAGGCGGAAGAACAACCCGGTCTTTATCGGGGATCCCGGCGTGGGCAAGACCGCCCTTGCCGAGGGCCTGGCCCAGAAAATATACGAAAAGGACGTGCCGGAACTGCTCCACGACATCGCCATCTACTCACTTGACATGGGGTCCCTGCTCGCCGGCACCAAGTTCAGGGGGGATTTCGAGAAACGGCTCAAGGGGGTCCTTTCCACCCTCCTCGAGCGCAAGGACACGATCCTCTTTATCGACGAGATCCACACCGTCGTGGGGGCGGGCGCCACCAACAGCGGGTCCATGGATGCCTCCAACATCCTCAAGCCGGCCCTTACCTCCGGGGATCTCAAATGCATCGGGTCCACCACCTACGAGGAGTACAAGAGTCATCTTGAAAAGGACCGGGCCCTGTCCCGCAGGTTCGAGAAGATTGAGGTGGCCGAGCCCAGCATCGAGGAGACCGTGGAGATCCTCGGGGGGCTCAAGACCTGTTACGAGGAGCACCACCGGATCCGTTACAGCGAAGAGGCCCTGAGGGCGGCTGCGGACCTTTCCGCCAAGCATATCAACGACCGCTATCTCCCGGACAAGGCCATCGACGTCATCGACGAGGTGGGGTCCCATATCCGCCTTTCCGGCGCCGAGGAGTGGGTCACGGTGACCCCCGAGGAGATCGAGAAGATCGTGGCCACCATGGCCAAGATCCCGCCGAGGAGCGTTTCCACCTCGGACAGGACAAAGCTCTCCACCATCGGGGAGAGGGTGTCGGCCAGGGTGTTCGGTCAGGACACGGCTATCGAGTCCCTTATTACGGCCATCAAGCGTTCCCGGGCGGGGCTGGGAACCCCGGGCAGACCCGTGGGTTCCTTCCTCTTCACCGGCCCCACGGGCGTGGGCAAGACCGAGGCGGCGCGCCAGCTCGCCATGAACCTGGGTGTGGAGTTCACCCGCTTCGATATGAGCGAGTACATGGAAAAGCATGCCGTGGCAAGGCTCATCGGCGCTCCCCCGGGATACGTGGGGTTCGAGCAGGGGGGCCTTCTCACCGACGCCATCCAGAAGCATCCCCACAGCGTGCTCCTCCTGGACGAGATCGAAAAGGCCCATCCGGACCTCTTCAATATCCTTCTCCAGGTGATGGATTACGCCACCCTCACGGACAACAACGGCAAGAAGGCCGATTTCAGGAACGTGATCATCATCATGAGCTCCAATGCCGGGGCAAGGGAGATGAGCACCAAGTCCATCGGGTTCGGATCGGGCCGTGAGGATGCGGCAAGCAAGGGGATGCATGCCGTGGAGAAGTTCTTCAGCCCGGAATTCCGGAACCGCCTGGATGCCATCGTGAACTTCAACCCCCTCACCGTATCCATCATGGAGAAGGTGGTGGACAAGTTCCTGGATGAGCTCAAGGAGCAGCTGACGGTGAAAAAGGTGGTGCTCCACTGCACCCCCAAGGCACGGACCTGGCTGGCCCACAAGGGCCATGACGACCGGTACGGTGCCCGCCCCCTGGCAAGGGTGATCCAGAGCGAAATCAAGGATATCCTTTCCGACGAGATCCTCTTCGGAAAACTGGAAAAGGGCGGCAAGGTCACCATCGGCCTGAAAAAGGACAAGCTCACCTTTACCTACAAGGTGTAACGGCCGCATGGCACGGGGTAACCGTCGGGCCGGTGAACCGTCAAGGCGACCGGCCGCGTCAAGAACTTACAGGGAAGCAGGTTTCGTGCACGACCTGCCCGTTGATCCATGACTATTTTCCGCCTGTCGGAGACAATCGCTTTTCCCCCCCCACACCTTGCCGACTCGGACGGTCTTCTTGCGGTGGGGGGGGACCTTTCCGTGAAGCGCCTGCTCACGGCATACCGCATGGGCATATTTCCCTGGTATGCCGAGGAGGAGCCGATCCTCTGGTGGTCGCCGGACCCCCGCCTTGTGCTCTATCCCCATGAGATCAGGATCTCCAGAAGTCTTTCCAAGCTCATGCGAAAGGGAACCTTCCGGGTGACCATGGACACGGCCTTCGAGCGCGTGATCAGGGAATGTGCCGGGGTCAGGAGCGAAAAATTCGAGGAGACCTGGCTGGTGGAGGAGATGATCGAGGCCTATATCCGCCTCCATGGGGCGGGGTTTGCCCATTCCGTTGAGGCCTGGCACGGGGATGAACTCGTCGGCGGCCTCTACGGCGTGTCCATCGGAAAGGCCTTCTTCGGCGAATCCATGTTCACAAGGAGAAGCAACGCCTCCAAGGTGGCCTTTGCCGGCCTTACGGCCTTTCTCCTCCAGAGGAACTATGCCATGGTGGATTGCCAGGTGAAGACCGACCACCTCATGAGCATGGGCGCAAGGGAGGTGCCCAGGAAGCTCTTCCTGGCCCAGCTCGAAAGGGCCCTTTCCAGCCCCACCAAGAGGGGTCCCTGGTGTTTTGACGCCCCCCTTCCCACCACATGAACGGTGACGGTGAACCGGCGCCCCTTCTCTCTTCGATATCTATCTCCGCCCCTTTATCCAGCTCCGAAACATGGTTTGATGGACAAGCCTCGATTTGCCGATACCGCATGCCCCGGGCCTCTGTTATTTCTCTTGCGGAAATATTTCTGAAAGAACGCGAAGAGCCCTTACGTATGGGGACGGTCCCTTTTATTCCTTTTGAGCTACAAATGATTTGCAATCTTACCGGCGGCGGTGTGCGGGGGCAGGAAAACGGCCGGCATGCCGTAAAGAAGGTATCCCTTGAGCTCCGCCGGCCGGAAGATTGTCCGTTATGGGGGCCGGTAATGCCGTAAATCCGGGTTCTTGAGGAGGGGCGGGCTGCTCGGAGCTCGGATATCCTTTATGGTGACGTGGAACCCCGGCCGTTGGATGATTTCCCATGGGCTGTTTCGGGTTTGGGCGCGGGAGGGGGCAAGGGTACGGGGCTGAAGCGGACGATGAAATTATGGTGGTTTTAGGGGCGTCGGGAGCTTATTTTATAAAAGCGGAAAAAAATATTGTCCCGGAAGGCAAAATCATATATTCAGTGAAAGTTTGTGGTTTGAGTGCCTCGAGGGGCAGGCAGGTCGGCCGATCGACCCGCACCCGAATAATCATCTATCTTTAAGGAAGCTTCAATGCGTATAGAAAGTGAAATCAAAATTGGCTTCAAAGATGTATTGATTAGGCCCAAGCGATCAACTCTCAAGAGTCGATCCCAAGTAGATCTAAGCAGAGATTACATCTTTCGACACACAAAATCACCCTGGTCCGGCGTGCCCGTTGTCGCGGCCAACATGGATACCGTGGGAACCTTTGAAATGGCTTCGGCCCTTGCAAGGTACGGTGTGCTCACGGCCGTTCACAAGCATTACACCGTGGAGCAGTGGTCCGAATTTCTGAAAGGGGAAAACGAGGATATCTATGAGCGGGTGATGGTGAGCAGCGGAACATCGGCGGATGATTTTTCAAAGCTGGCTTCGATCATGGAAAGCCACGAGAAGCTCCGCTTTATCTGTATCGACGTTGCCAACGGATACACCGAGGATTTCGTGGAGTTCGTGAGAAGGACCAGGGAGTCCTTTCCCGAAAAGGTCATCGTTGCCGGCAACGTGGTGACCGGGGAGATGGTGGAGGAGTTGATCCTTTCGGGCGCGGATATCGTGAAGGTGGGCATCGGACCCGGTTCGGTCTGTACCACCCGGGTGAAAACCGGGGTTGGATATCCCCAGCTCTCGGCCATTATCGAGTGCGCGGACGCGGCCCACGGACTTGGGGGACTCATCGTCGGCGACGGCGGATGCACCTGCGCCGGTGACGTGGCTAAGGCATTCGGCGCGGGCGCCGATTTCGTGATGCTGGGCGGCATGCTCGCGGGACACGATGAGAGCGGCGGCGAGATCACCGAGATCGACGGCGAAAAATGCGTTGAGTTCTACGGCATGAGCTCCAAGACCGCCATGGACAAGCACAGCGGCGGTGTCGCGGAGTACAGGGCATCCGAGGGTAAGACCGTGAAGGTTCCCTACCGGGGACCCGTGGACATCTCCATACAGGATATCCTCGGGGGCATCCGCTCCACCTGTACCTATGTGGGGGCGGCCAAGCTCAAGGAGCTGTCCAAGAGAACCACCTTTATCAGGGTGATGGAGCAGCACAACACCACCTTTTCCGGATAAACCCGGAATTATTCCGGGTGCTTCCTTGACGGTTTTTGGGGTAATTCCCTGAAAAAGTTTCGGGTAATTCCCTGAAAAAGTTTCGGGTAATTCCCTGAAAAGTTTCGGGTAATCCCCGGATAGCGTTTTACGATAATCCCCGGAAGATGGGGTTAGAATATAGAGGGCGGATTTCCATTGTTGGAAATCCGCCCTTTTTCGTTTTTGCAGCCGGGATACTATACCGTGAATTTTTCCACCATCCGTTCCAGTTGCTCGGCGAGCTTTTCAAGGGATTCGGCGCTGGTGTTCACCCTTGCGCTGTTGCCTGAGATCTCCGCCGTGGCCCTGTTCACGTCGACGATGTCCCGGGTGATGTCGCCCACCACGACGGAGCTCTGGGTGACGCTGTCGTTCACCACGTTCATGCCAAGGGATGCCTGGGAGATGTTGTTGGCAATCTCGGAGGTGGCGGCCGTCTGCTCCTCCACGGCGGTGGCGATGGTGTTGATGATATCGTTGATGTCGTTGATGACCCTTGTGATCCTGTCGATCTCGCCCACGGTGCTCTCCGTGGAACCCTGGACATGGTCGATCTTGTCCTTGATCAGGCGGGTTGCCTCCGCCGTCTGGTTGGCCAGTGCCTTGATCTCCCCGGCCACGACGGCAAATCCCTTGCCCGCTTCTCCCGCCCTTGCGGCCTCGATGGTGGCGTTCAGGGCCAGGAGGTTGGTCTGCTCGGAGATCTCCGTGATCGCTTCGGTCACCTGGCTGATCTCTCCGGCGGCTGCCCCCAGCTCCTTGATCCGCTCGCCGGCGTCACCTGCCTGGGTCACCGCTTCACCCGAAATGGATCTGGCCTGCTCCGTGTTCCGGGCGATTTCGTTGATGGTGGCGGACATCTCCTCGGTGGCGCTCGCCACCACCGTCACGTTGGTGGTGGCCTGTTCCATTGCCGCCGCAACGGAGTTGAAGTTGGAACTCATCTCCTCGGAAGCGGCGGCTACCTGACCCGCCCTGTCCGATGTCTCGCCGGCCCCTCTGGAGAGTTCCGATGAGATCTCCGTGAGCTCATGGGAGGAGGTCGCCACGGTTTTGCTGCACGAGAGCACCTCCTTTAACAGGGCACGGAGTTCTTTTGCCACGAGGTTGATGCTCCTGCCGATGGTGCTGATCTCGTCGGAGCCCGGAACGGTCGTTTCCATGGTGAAGTTCCCCTCCCTCAGGGCGTCCGAGGCCGTTAGAATCCGGGAAACGGGCCTGTTCACCATCCTCACGAAGAGCACGTATATCAGGAGGATCAGTGCCGAGAGGCCCGCGATGCCGAGGACAATGCTCCGAACCCTTCCATTTCGCACCGCCGTGACGGTATCTTGAATGGAGGAGGTGACGGTGATGCCGCCGAGGATTTTCCGCGACCTGCCGTGGCAGTGATGGCATCGGGGTTCATTGGGGATGGGCTGGATGGTGGTGCTGAACGTGGTGCCGTCGATCACCGATGTGATGGGATCTTCCGGAGCCTTTCCCTCCTCGAGCATGGCGAGGACGGCTTCGGTGATATGGTGGACCTTCAGGGCATCTCCGTGGGGGGCGTGGACGGCATCCTCGTGGGTGCTGAACGTGATGTCCCCGTTGAAATCGTATACAAACACGCGGGTTTCGGGCAGCTTCTCGTGGAGGCGCTCGAACTGGCGCCTGACCACGTCGTTGTCCCCGGTGGCAAGGGGATCGTACATGCCCCCCTCCACCGCCTCGGCGAGCATCAGGTTCTGGTGTTTAAGCTGGGTATTGATGATTCGATCCTGCACGGTAAGGCCGGAAACGACAATAACGGCAATGGCGGCGGCAACCACGGCGGAAACCGGGGCCATCACCCGCACCCAGAGCCTTGTCCTGAATATGGCAAATAGCGACATCGAAGCTCTCCTTAGTGTGCCCCGCCGTAGATCAGCGGCTTGAAGTTAAATGCCGGAACCCTGTCGGCGTTATGACAACCCGTGCAATCCTCCACCGTGAGTACTCCCTTTATATCGTCGGGGTCCTCTGATTCCACGTGGGCGCTTCCCGGCCCGTGGCATACCTCGCACCCGGCGTTTTTAAGATCGGGGGTGCTCTCCTCGGAAACAAACCCGCCCGGTTTGCCGTAACCCGTTGTGTGACACTCCAGGCATTCCCTGTACTCCTGCCCGGTCAGCCCCTTTTTCATGATCGTCACGGAGGCAAAGGAGTCCGCCTTGTCGGTGTGCTTCTTGAAGCTGTCGTACTCCTTTTCGTGGCAGTCGCGGCACTGCTCGGTGCCCACATAGGTAAGGCCCTCGGCCCGGGCAGGGGATGCGCCGGAGCCCGCGGCCCCCACAATCAATATTGCAACGGCCGGCAGCAGGAACGTGACCCGTATAAAGGAAGTCGCCTTTTTATTCATTCTTTCCATTTTACGATCCGATTACGTATGGGTGGAACCGTTGGACGGTTTCAACACTTGGCGCAACCTTGTTCCACGTTGGTACTCGTGGTTCAATGGTGTTTGAAAGCGTATTGTCCTTCGCGGTTCATGGTTGTGAAAAGTTACCCGTTCAGGCCAAATGCGTGAATGACAATCGGCCGGCTGTTGCTTCCGTCCATGAAAATTCGCGCGCCCTGTTCGGGTAAATTTTCAGTGGGCCGGGTTCCTGCCGGCCGTTCAACAAATAGGCACCCGCTGGGGATGGATTTCATGATCCCGGATAACCGTTGCGCGTCGGCGGCTGCTAAGCCGTTTCATCGGGGAAAAACATCTTTCCGGAACAGGTGCCGCACAATAAAAATGTGCCTGTTGATCCGGCGGATACATTCATTCCGTGCAAGGGAACAGGTGGTCGGTTCCTGCTTGGCGACGAAATAATCTATTGCCGAGTCTACAATGTGGCAAAGTCCTACAACAGTTTTTTCAGCAAGTCAAAGACAAATATGAGCGTTTTGTTAAATGTGGCCGCTTAAAATTCGGGAATCCGTGTTGGTGGTCACTAATATACGGAAACCACTAAAAAACGTGGATTCACCCGCGTCGGTTCCGGTTCGTTTACATAGGGGGCAGGCGTTGTGTTTTAGGAGATGAGGGATTATGCGGCATGGGATGCCGGCGATTCGGCACCCGTTGCCCCGGAAAGGGATGCCCCGGCACGTTTTATGCGTTTGAACGGCTTATATCGCTGCATCGACTTTTCCTTGCCGGGCGGTCGTCCAAAGCCTCACGAAATTATGACTCGGCCTGGAGTCGTTGCTCGCGGGGTTTGCGAACTGGAGGCCAAGCGCTTTAGCCTTGGGAGCAGTCACTACGGGCAAAGGGGAAATAACGACCGCCAAGAGAACCGGTGCAACGGGTGCTCATTGACAGGGGGGGATCAAGTTTTATTATTTCAATATAACACCTTATAAAAACAGGAGGTTAAAATGGGTTTTTTTGAGAAACTGTTTCCCGACTGGTTTAAGTACAAGAGTCGTTCACTGACGGACAGGCGAGCTGTACACGATCGCAGGGCCAGTCCGGGCATGGGGTTTCTGGAAAACAAGCGAAATTCCGAAAGGCGCTCGTCAGATGAGCGAAGAGGCGACTGGAAGCGTGGATCCCAGTGGATCAGCACATACAACCCCCCTTACGGCTATGGGTATTTCCCTTATTAAACCGGGAGGACGTACGGTGGAGTACTTAAAAAACTATTTTGCGTGGGAAAGAGTCATCGGGTTGATGAAAAACAACCGGCGGTCCATGGAGGAGCGTCGCAGGCGGGATTCCCGGGAAATGTCGGTTTTTTCCCATCCGGCCGAACGGCGCACCCTTCCTGAAAGACGAAGAAGCCGGCAGCGTGCCATGGGACAACACCCCGGTGCGTAACGATATTCCGGATTGTTTTATCACAGCCCTTTCTTGAACCCGGGCGCGTTGGCCCAATAAAGGCCCGTGACCTTCCGTATCCGGCAAATGTACCTGAATCCCCAAATCAGAGACACCGGACAGGAGCCGTTATCGGGCCTTTTTTTCAGGCTTTACGCCGGCCGATTCCCCATAAACCGCACTGGGGGCGGCTCGCGTGTTTCCAATCGGTACACCGCGGCTCTCCAAAACGGATCAAGTCGAAAATATCCTTTAATAAATCAGTGTCCTTGACGGATAACGACAATGTGGTAAAATACCGGTGAAATTTCATGACGCATCGTTGCATTTTTTCAATCGGTATTTCCCAATCCCATATGGAGAGGGTATGTGCCGTCTTTCGTTAAACAATGCCGCCGGCCCCACGAAACAGTTTTTGACCGCGAGCCGGCTTACGCCTAAAGGGAAGTTCAAGCAACAGCAGCCCACACTTTTTCCAAACGTTTAAACGGGGTGTCGTTTCCAGGAATGGTGCGAGCCCCAACCGGGATACGGTGGTTCCGGACGCGGAACGCGGACGGACGTCGAGAAGGGCCGTGTGTCGTAGGGGCGAGCATGTGTATCACTGGCGTTTAAGCTGTTCTTCCCCCTTTTGCGGTGTCCGAACCTTTCAAGGGAGGCTGAAACGAAGTTCCATGCGGACCTTGCCCTCGGGGAAGTAAGGAAGCCGGGTGTCTGGTGATACATTACTGTATCTGTATCATTCGGTATGAGCGGAACCTTCATTCCTTACTATTGCGGGGATGGAGGAAACTGAGGAACTGTTTATTTGTTGTAATATCGGAGCTATAGTAAATTACTGTTCAGCTTGCTTGTGCTTATGGCATGAATGTTGTAGATGAAATATGGAGACCGGGAGGGGCATGACTGCCGGGGCACGGCAGGCCCGCTGGACGGGAACGGGATCGGTTGAAGGCACCTTCGAGATCCGTTATGCCATACCGCTCATTGCTTCAAATTCAAGGGCCGCGCGGCAACGAAGGCCGGGCGTTACGGCGGATTCACGGGCTTGATCATGGAAATCGAGCGGCCCCGGACAGTCGAATTAAATGGATTGGACAAGATAAAAAGGATGGGTATTTTTTCGGCAGGATCGAGCGGGCCTGGGGGGTAAGCAGGTCTCGTCCGGTGGATACGGCGGACCTTGGAACAGGTCGAGCCGTGCCGGATCATCATTCGAATTATTACGGATCAGCGAATATAGAAGGAGGAGATGATGGGAGTTTTAGTTGGAAGACCGGCGCCTGATTTTACGGCAACAGCGGTACGAAAAGACAGAATTCTTGAAAAGTACAGTCTCTCCGATCTCAAGGGAAAATACGTGGTCCTTTTCTTCTACCCCCTTGATTTCACATTTGTGTGCCCCACGGAACTTCACGCCTTCAATGAGAAACTCGAAGAGTTTGAAAAGCGCAACGTTCAGGTCGTGGGCGTGAGCGTGGATTCCCATTTCAGTCACCTGGCATGGCTCGACACCCCCAGGGAAAAGGGCGGTATCAAGGGGGTGGCCTATCCCCTTGTCTCGGACATGAACAAGACGATCTCCAAGGATTACGACGTCCTGTTCGAGGACGACGGCATCGCCTACAGGGGCCTTTTCCTTATCGACAGGGACCAGGTTGTGCGCCATCAGGTCGTCAACGATTTTCCCCTGGGAAGGAGCGTGGACGAGGTGCTCAGGATGATCGACGCCCTCCAGTTCACGGAGGAGCACGGCGAAGTCTGCCCGGCAAACTGGAGCGCCGGGGAAAAGTCCATGAAACCGGACAGGGACGGCCTCGAAGAGTATTTCGGGTGATCTTGAAGGAATTCGCGCGGTGTGGTGAAACCGATGAAATATCAACCTGCCGGACCGAAACAACTTTTCGTGCCCGGTTCCGGCAGCCTGCAATTATAGCTGAAAAACCTCAACGTTGTTCGACAACAAACGAAAGGAGAACATGATGATAGAGAAGAAACAGGTTTACAAATGCTTCAAGTGCGGAAATCTCGTGGAATCACTCTGGGACGGCGAGCCCGATCTCAACTGCTGCGGCGATGTGATGAAAAAGCTCGTTCCCAACACGGTTGACGCGGCTGTCGAGAAGCATGTGCCTGTAATCGAGAGGGATGGAAACAAGGTCACGGTAAAGGTGGGGGAAGTGCCCCATCCCATGACCCCCGAGCATTACATCCTTTTCGTGGAAGTCCTTGCCGGCGACAAGGTATACCGTCATGATTTTGCCAAGGATGCCCCTGTTGCCGAAGCAACGTTCACCATCGAGGACGAAATCACTTCCGTAAGGGAGTACTGTAACCTCCACGGTTTCTGGAGCGCCGCTTAGTTCTTAGTTCCTTTCAAGATGTGAAACACCCCGCTGCCCCCGATCGGCACTTGCCGTTCGGGGGCAGTTTTTTTGAAGGCGCGGTAAATCCCGCCGGCGGCGATAATTCCCCTATTCCATCCAGCCCTCCTCCATGTCCTTTTCCATGAAATCGAACCAGAAACCCGTCTGCCCCGCATGGGCCAGTTCCGCCTCAACGGCAACGATATGGCTTTCCTCGATCTCCAGGAACCGGGCAAACATCTCCCGGGCGGGCCCTTCCATCTCGTCGACCATCTTTTTGTAAAAATTGCTGGTTTCCACCTCGGCCTTGAGGGCGGGACCCAGGAGCAGCTTGATATCCCCAAGGATCTTTTCGGGCATCAGTTTCCCCACTTCCCTTGCCGCCTTTTCAATGGCCTCCCTGGGAGGAATCACGCTTTCCAGTTTTTCAACGTTGATGACGCCGCTCTCCTTCCACTCCTTCAAGCGGTATTCCAGGTAGTCCACATGGCTCTGCTCGTCGTCCGCGAGGGTCTTGAATATTTTTTTCCCTTTTTCCTCTTTTATCTTTTCGGCGCCTTGGGCGTAAATATCCCTTATCTTAACCTCGTACTCCAGTGCGGTCTTGATTGCCTCTTCGATATTCATGGGAACTCCTTTGCTTTCGTCCGCCGTTCGGCGGTTATGTGGTTTGCGGGCAGGGCGCATGGCCGGCGATCGGTTTTTATATTGTTTAAAGATAAATATTTCCGGTCGTTGATGTCAATTTTGCAAACAGCTTAAGAATATACCAATCCGGGTTTTTTTGAAAGGAGAACTCTTAACCCGGCGACCCTTTCGTGCCGCCTCATATGGAACCGTTGATCCCCATTGAAAATGGATTTTTCCAAGGGCGGCACGTTTCATCACGGCGGCAGATGTTCATGGCTAAACGATGCAGCCGTTCATCTGGCCTTCCCTTGAGTCTTATTACCCTTTCAGAAGGGCAGCGGGGCCTCCGTTCCTTTCCGATATTCCCTTTGAAATAACAAGTTTTTTGCCGATCTCGATGCCGTCGTCCATCACGCCGGCATCCTGGTTCCGGGCCTTCCGACGGAAGCTTGTGGTGTGGGGGTAGCGATGGGCCGTATAGGCTTTCAGCCTCGGATCCTCCACCTTTGCGAGGCTGCGGCCCTTGGCCGATACCGCCGATGCCGGGTCCGCCATGATTTTCCGGGATTTGAGCTTGGTGTGGAAGCCCCGGATGATGCCCACGGCGAAATCGGTTTTCCGGTAGGTGTTGAGACCCTTGTCGCTGTTGTAGGCTTCCCACTGGATATTGATAAAGGTGTTCACGAAATCGTAAACGTAGCTTGCGATCTTGATGTTCTGGGGCGTTCCGGAGATCTCCAGGACCCTGCCCATCTTACCCTTTTCCAGCACGAACGTGGAAACCCAGAGCCCTGTCACATAGTAGAATTCGGTGAGAAGGGTTGCCAGGTGGTAGGCTTCCCGTCGCTGACGCAGGGCCGGTTTCCCAAGAAAGGCGCTGACGAAATTGCGTTTCCCGTCCACCGCGATGAGGTCGATATTGTGCTTTTCGATAAGCTGATGGGCCTTTGCCATCGCCGCCTCCGCCTCGTGGCTGTTCCGGCTCGTGGAAAGGGCCATGAGCTTCTTCACCTTCAGCATGATCCGGTCCTCGGAAGCCCCTTCCGTATGGGCGAGTTTCTCCTCAAGGGTCCTGTAAGCGCCGCTTGCCTCGGGGGCGGCCCTGAGCATATTGCAGGCCGTCTTGAAGGTTGGGCCGTGGGCGGGCTCGCCCGCGGAGTTCAATATCTCGGAGGCGAACTGGTGGGCGATCTCGTGGAGCAGCACATCCCGCACCGCCTCCCAGGGGTGGTTGAACACCAGGTTCCGGGAGAGGCAGATCTCCCTTCTCTCCCGGGACCAGTATCCCAGCCGCTCCTTCATCTCCCCGAGGGAGAAAAGGGGTTTTTTCATTCGACCGCGAAGGTCCTCGTCAAGCACCCAGAGGGCTGTCTCCCACTCGTGGGAAAGCCCCAGAAGGATGCGATGTTCAAGCTTTTCCTGAATAACGGTGTTGTTTACCCGTGCCATGCCGCTCCTGTTAAAACGCCTGCACCCCCGAGGTCACCGGCCGGGCGCACCCGGCCGAGTCCCATTGAACCGTTTGCGGTGGGATGCCGCAGTGCCTTTGGGAAGCGCGGCTTGGGGTGTTGCCCGTTCGAAACCCGCGGTCGGTCCATGGGGGTGATTATGATGATTCCGGTGACGCCCCATACCCGGGACGCACCGATACGGCGGGAGCATAGCATAAACCCTTTATGAATGTAAAACGCCGCACGGGAACGGTCGTATCGCCCGAGAACCCGGCTCCTTTCTCACCTTGTCAAAAAGGGGACGGATTTTCCTGCTCATCCCAAGGCGGGACAAGGGCACAGAACGCCCCGATTACTTTCGGGGCGTTGTTTCGTATCTTGAAGCGGTCGAAACCCAAGCCTTCCTTGCGAGAGTCATCGGTCAGCCGGGGGTGCAACCCGTACCCGTGGGGAACGAACCCTGCGGAGCCCCGTCGGGCGAAGGGGGGCGAGGCGGCGATTCACACGCTTCCGAAGGCAGAGCATAGCGATTCATCAGGTAAGTTCCTGCGGCGATCAAAAGCTTGCCCGCGCCCAGAAAGAAGCGCCGCCCAAATCCCGGAATAGAGCGGTTCATGCGGGCCGTGCCCCTGTACAGTCTTGCTTCCTTCAACCTCTCCGTTTCATATTCTTTTGCCATTTTTTCCAACAGGTAGGGATTCATTTCTTTTACTGTTCCTTGTTTGTTAATGGTGTCGGATATTGCTTTTGCCGAGAAATATCGAAACGGTTGCCCGGTTTTAAGGTAGAGCTGTCGCCACCATGTCTTTAGCAACTTTTGGGCGCAGCTCGGGTGGCGTGAATTTCGCGGGAGAATGACCGTCTCGTTTCCTGCGGAATATCATCGTAAATTCTTTGGTTCGGCCTGGAACGTATTGGAAATAAAACTAATGTTCATCATGCCGGTGAAAAAAGCCGTTTCGGTTTTTCTCTTTGAAGCCCTGATTTTTTGCGTGGGAATAGCGTCCGGTCCAGACTGGTACCGGTGTATCTCCGTGCAATTATTTGCCTTCGGTTGCCGCGTGGCGCGGGCAATCGAAAAGTCAATGGAAAGTAGTTGAATGTTGTCCGAAGCGTTGGATGCTTATGGAGGTGGAAGCTCAGATGAAAAACGTGCTTTCCGCAGGGCAAGGCCTTGGGGAACGGGTGTATGGAGCTTCGGGCCTACAGCACTTCGGGCGTTTGTGGACGTCTTCGGAGCAAGCATCCTCGTACCTCGGCATTCAATGTTTTCGGATAGTAATAAGTTGATGAATTACTGCCTGACCATGTTCTGCGGGTTCTGTTCAACATCTTCGTCATTGTCGGTTTCTCCTTTTGCCGTGAACGTTAAGGGGGAGACGGCCGGGTAGGGCCGGAACGCTCCCGTTATCGGGTGAATGGCCGATTTCGGACCTTCACCAATAAAAAAAGGGGCGGAAGGCGCCCCTTTTTCAGTAAAAACATAATAAAAAAGGGATTGCCCGTCGGACAATCCCTTTTATTTTTTCATGATGAAAAGATAGAATTATCCGATAAAGTCTCCGGTTGAACATCTATGGGTAGAGTATTGGCTGAGATCTTTCATCGGTAATCCTTTTCTTTTGAAAACTTCTTTAAATTGATGGCGGCAAGGTAGCATTGGAGAATTGTTATGTCAATTACTTTTTTCTGTAAAAGTCAAATAAAGGATTCGGCGGGTTTGCCCGGCGGCGACATCTCTTCGCTTCCAATTTCCAGTGCGGGGATTGATGCGTGTCTGCTTGTGGATGCAGCGGGATTGTTTGGCGGACAGAGCCTGCTGATTTCGACCCGGCCCGGTGGACCGGGTATTTCGTGACGGCAAGAAGTGAACGCCCATGGATGGAGCATCTCTGAATTTAGTGTTTCCGAGGCGCGAAACCCTTGAAACGAGAAGCTTCCATAATCGATCGCAAACAGAGGGTCCTTTTTATGACTCGGGCCGGCGTCGTTGTTCGCGGGGTTTGCGAACTGGAAGCCCAGGCGCTTTAGCCTTGGGAGCTGTCAAAATTCGGTTCCGGACGAAAGATGGGGGATGGTTTGCCAGTCGAGATCCAGTAGGGCGCAGGCCCTGCGATCGACCTCAAGGGGATCGAATCCGGCCAGGATCTTCGCGGGCGGGGGCGAAACCGTTCTGCCGCCCAGGTGGTAGTCGGCAAGGCCCAGGCTTGCATCCATTA
>PPCM01000626.1_pt1 | contig 25876 bp, 23 predicted proteins | sample 1555541 | NCBI WGS metagenome assembly PPCM01 (sample SAMN05284479, study PRJNA326546) | Marine sediment metagenome, whole genome shotgun sequencing project. | isolation source: marine sediment | place: Germany: Wadden Sea | collected 2012-09-05 | reverse complement strand
GCTCTCCATAATTTAATACCAACCCAGATCAAGTAGCCACCGCCTAAGTATCTGATTAAATGGAATAAGAAGTTGAATGACTCAGCAATAGTAGCAAGGCCATAAATGGCAAACAATAGAAAAATCAGGTCTCCAATTACAATACCCAGTATAACAGGCAACGTCTGTCTAAAACCAGACGTAAGAGCTTTGGATACTGTGCTAAAAACACCGGGACCAGGTGTAATCGCAAGTAAGAACATTGCACCAGCTAATCCGGCAAGGCCAAGTAACGTCATGTTAGCAAATCTCTTTAAATTAAGGTTTACAAGAGAGATTGGTAGATATTCTACAGTATCTGACTGAGAAAGAGGCGGGTTCTTTCAGATTCAGGGTTGCTGAAAAATTCTTCCGGTTCATTCTCTTCCACGATCTCACCACTATCCATAAATATTACTCTGTCAGCAACGGTTTTAGCAAAACCCATCTCATGAGTAACACAGATCATTGTCATTCCTTCTTCTGCAAGATCCACCATAACGTCAAGTACCTCTTTGATCATTTCCGGATCAAGGGCAGAGGTTGGTTCATCAAAGAGCATGATGGATGGATTCATACAGAGGCTTCTGGCAATGGCAACACGCTGTTGCTGGCCGCCTGATAGTTGCCCCGGAAATTTGTCCGCTTGATCACCAATCCGAACTCGCTCAAGAAAGTGCCTTGCTACTTCTTCTGCTTGCTTTCGAGGCTGGCTCTGTACCCATACCGGGGCCAAACAACAGTTTTCCAAAACGGTGAGATGAGGAAAGAGATTAAATTGCTGGAACACCATACCGATATTTTTTCGCACTTTGCTCATCCCTTTTAAATCATCAGTGAGCTCAATGCCGTTCACTATAATCTCCCCCTCCTGATGTTCTTCAAGTCTGTTCATACACCGAATCATGGTGGATTTACCGCAGCCGGAAGGACCACAAATGATGATTTTCTCACCTTTGTAGACCTGAAGGTTGATTTTTTTCAAGACGTGAAAGTCCCCGTACCACTTGTTTACATCTGTGAGTTTGAGCATTAATTCAGCTGTATTTTCTGCCATTTTTATTTCCGTTTAATTAAATATTTTTTAATGTCCTGTATGCAACTTTTTCTCGAGGTGCATGGAGTATCGCGACATACCAAAACAGGATACCCAGTAAATGATCGCAACAAATGCATAACCTTCAACTGAAAATCCGAGCCAGTTTGGATCTGAAAAAGCTGACTGTACAACCGCGAGAAGATCAAAGAGGCCGATAATAAGTACCAGTGTAGTGTCTTTGAAAAGGGCGATAAAGGTATTGACGATACCAGGAATAACAAGCTTTAGGGCCTGGGGCATAATGATTAAGTACATTGATTTCCAGTAGGAAACTCCGAGTGCTTCCGCCGCTTCATACTGTCCCTTAGGTATAGCCTGTAAACCACCTCGTACCACTTCTGCCATATATGCTGACTGAAAGAAGATAATACCTATCATTGCACGAAGAAGTTTATCAATACTGTACTCTTCCGGCATAAAGATAGGGAGCATAACAGACGACATAAAAAGCACAGTTATAAGCGGAACACCACGCCAGAATTCGATAAAAAAGATACAGAACGATTTTGCAATTGGCATATTTGACCGCCTACCAAGGGCTAAAATGATCCCAAAAGGTAAAGCGCAGCACATACCGACTACAGCAAGAATTAGGGTGAGCATCAAACCACCCCATTTATGTGTTTCCACAACCTCAAGTCCAAATATTCCACCATGAAAGAGAAAATAGGCAATAATCGGATAGATAAAAATGGTGAAAAATCCTACTTTTTCTTTGTGAGGTGTTTCTTCAATAAGCAGCCAGATAATAAGACCTGCAAAAAGAACAAAGGACAAAATGACTCGCCAGTACTCTGTGGCAGGGTAAAATCCAAACATAAACTGTTCAAATCTGACAGATATAAAAACCCAACAGGCACCATCTGTTGTACATGCGTCACGGGTTGTACCAACCCAGCTTGCATCAAAAAGTGCCCACTGAAGAATCGGTGGAATTGTCTGATATAAGAACCAGCAGGCTAGGATTGTAAACAGACTGCTGATCCATGATGAAAAGAGGTTTCTTCTCATCCATCCAACAGCACCCATATTTGACACAGGCGGTTTGGATGGAAGGGTTGGTTTGTGTACATAGACGGCCATTTTATCTCTCCACTATCATAATTTTCTTGTTATACCAGTTCATAAACACCGAAATGGAGAGACTGATAAACAGGTACACTGCCATGGTCATTGCAACGACTTCAATGGCTTGTCCCGTCTGATTAAGGGTTGTTCCGGAGAAAACTGAAACCAGATCCGGATAGCCGATGGCAGTTGCAAGAGATGAGTTTTTCACCAGATTAAGATACTGACTGGTAAGCTGCGGAATTATTACTCGCAGGGCCTGTGGGATAACCACAAGCTTTAAAACCATACCTCTACGTAAGCCAAGAGCAGAGGCTGCTTCAGTCTGGCCCTTGTTTACAGCAAGAATACCGGAGCGCACAGCTTCGGCGATGAAAGCACCTGTATATATTGATAAAGCTACAAGAAGAGCTGTGAATTCAGGAATTACGGATATTCCGCCCTTAAAATTAAAACCTTTCAATGCGGGGTAATCCCAAGAAACAGGGCTTCCGGAAAGAAAGTAGGCAAGGGCCGGCAATACGGTAATAAGTAATATAATCGTATGGGGTGTTTTAAACTGTTTACCGGTGGAAAGTTGTCGCTTCCGTGCCCAGATAAAAATCCAGATGGAAGCCATTATTGCGAGGAGGAGTGTAACAAGTACAAAACCGAATCCATCTTCAAAAACAGGCCTAGGAAGATAGAGCCCACGGATATTTAAAAAAATGTTTTCTCCAAAGGCAAAACTCTGCTTTGGTCCTGGCAAGGCTCGTAATACAGCAAAATACCAGAAGAAAATCTGCAACAGCAGCGGAATGTTTCTGAAAACCTCGATATAAACACCAGCCATTGTTGACACAAGCCAGTTTTTAGAAAGTCTTGCAACGCCGACTACAAAACCGATAACAGTTGCTAGAATAACCCCTATAGAAGACACTAGAATGGTGTTAAGCAGGCCAACAATAAAGGTTCTGCCGAAGGTGTAGGATTCATCATAGGGAACAAGGCTTTGAATAATACCAAAACCAGCTTCCTGTGATAAAAAGTTGAATCCGGTGGCAATACCGCGCTTTTCCAGATTGATCATCATGTTATTGGCGATCGCCCAGACAAGCAGCCCTAAGCCAGCTACAAGCAGTATCTGAAAAAGAACTGCTCTGTGCTGTGCACTATTCCACCAGTGGGTTGATTTTTTTGTGGTATGAGGCATAAATGTATTTCTCTTGAAGATCTATAAGGAACACGGTTGAACGTGAATATTGCAAAAGGCCGATGGGTTACCATCGGCCTTTTCATTTTTAATACTGGTAAATCTTATTTTCTAACGAATAGGAGGGGCATATTGAAGTCCACCATCTGTCCAGAGTGCATTAAGGCCACGGCCAATATTGAGTGCAGAGCCTTCACCAACTGTTTTCTCGAACATTTCACCATAGTTACCAACTTGCTTTACAATCTGGTAAGCCCAGTCGTCAGAGAGCCCGAGACCTTCACCTTTGATTCCCTCAAGGCCGAGAAAACGCTTCACAGATGGATTGGCGGAATCTTTCATCTCGTCGGCATTTGCAGAGGTGACACCGAGTTCTTCAGCATTTAACATCGCAAACAAGGACCATTTTACAATGTTAAACCACTCATCATCACCCTGGCGGACAACAGGGCCAAGTGGTTCTTTTGAAATGACCTCTGGAAGCACAACTGCATCTGCGGGGTTGGCAAGCTTAATACGCAGTCCGTAAAGCTGAGATTGGTCACTGGTAAGAACATCGCAACGGCCAGCTTCAAAACCTTTAACTGTCTGATCAGAAGTGTCGAAAACGATAGGTTTATACTCCATCTTGTTCTGCTTAAAATAATCTGCAAGGTTCAGTTCTGTTGTAGTTCCAGACTGGATACAAACAGCAGCACCATCGAGTTCCAGTGCACTTTTCACGCCTATAGTCTTTGAAACCATAAAACCTTGCCCATCATAGTAACTGGTTCCTGCAAAGTTAATTCCTAGAGAAGAGTCACGGGTGAGGGTCCATGTGGTGTTTCTGGAGAGCATATCAATCTCACCGGATTGCAGAGCAGTAAAACGCTCCTTAGCGGTCAGAGGTACAAATTTTACCTTGGTTGCATCACCAAGTGTTGCTGCTGCAACAGCACGACAAACATCAACATCTAGACCAGTCCACTCACCTTTTTCATCAGGATTAGAAAATCCAGGAAGGCCGGTTGAAACCCCGCATTGTAGATAGTCTCTTTTTGTTACCTCGTCTTTGGTAGTTGCCAGTGCCGTTCCGGTGGAAAGGCAAACAGTAAGTGCTGCAGTTGCTACATAAGTGGTGATTTTTCGCATAATCTTCTCCCAAATTGATTTCTGTTATATTGCTCAGTAGCCATAGTGGACTATTTCTTAAACACAGAGAGATACAGCAAAGGTCGTGCCAGAAGACAGTGGGGCAGCTTTTATGTTTAAAAGCGTTGGGAAACCCAATGAATGCTTTGGTTCAATAGAAGTTTAATCACACACCTTTTTAAGGTGTTCCGGTAGGCACAATAGTGTGCTTGTTACATATTTGTGCAAATAGATCAGGGCTTTCTTTTTATAAAAACATATACATGAAGAAGGGCTTGTTTTGTATGTAACATTTCGAAACTATAACCTATTTATGGCTAGTAGTTACAATTTTTGTTCAGCGGTGAGAGGTGTATAGTTGTTAGATGCTTGAATGACAAATTTGTTTCATTTTACACAGGAATGCAAAACTTTTTTAAGGAGTATAAGAAACTGACAACAAAGTATTTTATAAATCTGTATGGACGAGAATGTATGTAGCAGAAATCTCAAGCTGGTGTTCAACGGCACTATAAGAGCTTCTCTTTTGTTAATTATTGCTTTTGGTATGACCGATTCGATTTTTACAATACTGCTAAAAGATACGGATTTGGATGCGGGAAAAGTTGTTTCTTATCAATCCATACATACACGCTTGATTTCTTCGAAAGTTGTTTGACCTGAAAGAACACGACGAAACCCATCCATTTTTAATGTCAGCATTCCTTCTGCTATTGCGGTTTTTCGTATACTGGAAACAGAATTTTTAGCCAAAATATGATCCTTTAGGGTATCAGTGACAGACAGTAGTTCATAAACACCCACTCGCCCCTTAAATCCTGTATTGTTGCATTGGTCACAACCTACAGAATTAAATAAATTAATGGCTTCTCGACTGAGACTAGACAGCAAAGCCTCTGACTCTGACATGCTTTCTTTAATCTCTTTTATTTCAGTAGGTGTCGGAGTGTATTTTTCTTTACAGCTTCCACAAAGCACTCTAACCAGACGCTGGGCAATCACACCTAAGAGACTATCTGCAACATTAAATGTATCGATTCCCATACTTAGTAACCGAGCTATGGTTTTTGACGCCGAATTAGTGTGTAAAGTTGATAAAACTAAATGTCCTGTAAGCGAGGCCTCAATAGCAATTTTAGCAGTCTCTTTATCTCTCATTTCACCAACCATGATGACATCTGGATCAGCTCTTAAAAAGGAACGCATGGCTGAAGAGAAGTCGAATGGTTTTGGTTTGATGTTGTAGTTAACTTGAACCTGTCGTAATCCTGACTGTGTAATCTCTACAGGGTCCTCTACTGTCCATATTTTCTTCTCACCTGAGTTAAGTTCATGGAGTATTCCATGCAGTGTTGTTGTCTTACCAGATCCTGTCGGGCCAACGACTAAAAGTGTTCCAAAAGGCTTTTTTATCATGCTTGACAGAGCATTGTAGGTTGACTCATACATGTCTAGCTCTTTCAAATGCTTTAGTTTTGTGCCAGCTAATAATCGCATTACAACATCTTCATTTCTCCCAATAGTCGGTGTTGTTTCAACACGAAACTCAATTGTTGAAGCACCATGTTTTATTTGAATTTTTCCAGATTGTGGGAAACGATGTTCTTCAATCTTTAAACCTGCCATTATTTTTGCACGACTAATTGTCGAATCAGCAATACCAACAGGAATAGTACTGTGTTTAAAACATATACCATCCTTTCGAAATCTTACTACTGTGTCATCGTCACCTGCGCCAGGCTCAATATGGATATCTGATGCACCTTCCTGAAAAGCATCCAAAAGTATTTTATTTAAAACACGCACGACTAATGGTGCGCTTTCATTAACAATATATGTTGTATCTTTTGAGGGGAGTAAACTCGGTTTAGATGGCATAGGCTTTCTTGCCTCTTCTGACTTTAAAGCGTTTCTTTTTGTAGAACCAAACGCGAGATCAATAGCCATCAAAATATCTCTGTTAAAACCTACATATAGCTTGGATTTTTTAGCCATGAACGATTTTTTAACTTCTTTCACTAACACTGAGTCATTTGGGTTACTCAGCCAAAGCGTTAGACGATCGTCAGAAAAATCGATGGGTAAAATTAAATTTTTACGGCAGTAATTTGAATTAAGTCCCTTTAGTAACTGAGTTGGAATTAGAAGGTTTTCATCAAAAGGCAGAAAATCTGTTAAGTAAAATCTGGAAATAGATGCTTGCATTGCTTTACTACCAATTCCATATTTGTCGAGTAGGATTTCAACGATATCATCTTCATTTTTTCGAGCCAACTCTATAGCTTCATTAACTTCATTTTCGCTTATTACACTTTCTTCAAGTAGAAGATCAAACTTAGTTGAACGTTTCTGTCGTTCATCATGGTTGAACACAGCCATTGCAACTAATTTTCCAATGTGAACTAATAAATCAATGTCGACAGCAGAGTAACTAATTACTGACACTGACATATTGATTAGCTGGATAACTCCAATAAGGTCACTTTTATGCGTTAGTATTGGTATTGATATAATTGAATGAATCTTTACTCCTGTACTATTTTCATACCGAGAATCATAGCGTAGTCCAGGATATTCATGTGCTACTGAAAGAAAATTACGTACATCATCCAATTTGATAACTTTTTTATGAAGTGCTGTATAACCTGCTATAGAGTCCTCTGAGAGTGAAAATTTAATTTCCTCAAAAGTGTCACTAAGCTTAACTCTTGTATGTACTTCATTGTCAATAGTGTTGTAGGCAAAAAGTCTAACGCACTCTGCTCCAAAATATTCAGATACTTGCTGGGCCAATTCACTTAATATTTGATCGGTTGAAGTTGCATGGTGTAAAGATAAAGCTAAATCTAACAGGGCCTTTACTCTTGGGCGTAATTTAATTTTCTCATTTTGCGGACTTGAATCAAATATGCTAGACGTTTTTCTCTTCACCATCTCACCTCGTTTGTTTTTATATACAAGAAGATAAAGTAAATATTATCACAAAAACAAAACGGTACGAAAGCTGTTTTGTTATTAGAGAACAATTCAAATCCCTCTTTACGTCTAATTTAATAGTGAGTTATCTTTTAGTCTAGTTTCAGTCAGATAGCAAATGACCATAATGAGCTAAGGGCTTATCCACGAAAAGCTTTCATTGTTATGTGATAGATCGATAGTTAATTCTCTATAGAAATCCATTTTTTTCTCCAAAGTACCACAGGGTGATGTTGGGCTAACTGGTTTGTGACTGTTTTAATGCTATTCTAATTTATGCTGAATGATTTCCTTAAATAGCAGGGGTATATAATTCATCCGAGAGTAACCCATCTATCCAGTGACATGACATGTCCTAGATAAGAAAGATCGGAAGTAATTTAACCAATGATACTATTTTAAGGAGAAGAGAAAATGTTGAACAAAAAAGCGCTGGCCTTACGTATGACGATGGCGGCCGTTGCCTTGACGCTGGTTACTGCGTCCACTGCGTGGAGTGCAAAGCCGAAATACGTTTTTATGTTTGTTGGTGATGGATTGGGGCTACCCCAAAGGGCGGCGGCTGTACAGTATCTCGGTAAAGATCTGGTAATAGATTCTTTTCCGGCTCAGGGAATTACTACAACCCATGCAGCAGATCGTTTCATAACTGGTTCTGCTGCCGCGGCGACGGCTCTTTCCGCAGGTGTAAAAACCAATATCGGGGTAGTCGGTATGGATGCTGACCTGCAACCAGTCAAAACTTTAGCTGAAATTGCCAAGGAGCAGGGAAAAAAGGTTGGTATTGTTTCCTCTGTTTCCATTGACCATGCGACCCCAGCTGCTTTCTACGCCCATGTTCCGAAGAGGGGCAACTATTACGATATTGATCTCGCTCTGGCGAAAAGCTCCATCGATTACTTTGCTGGTGGCGGTTTGAAGGATCCTGCTAACAAGCGAGACAATGCTAAAAAGTTTGAAGGTAATGCGGTGGAGTTGGCTAAAGCAAATGGCTTTACCTTTGCTACTGGTCGAGAAGAGTTTGAGAAACTGACCGGCAAGGAAGGTAAGATTGTAGCTATCAATGGATGGCTTCAAGACAGCGGCGCCATGCCGTACGCAATGGATACTTCGAGTGCTGACATTTCTCTTGCTGAGTTTACCGCCAAGGGGATCGATATTTTGGATAACCCTAACGGTTTTTTCATGATGGTTGAGGGCGGCAAGATCGACTGGGCCTGTCACGCCAATGATGCAGCTGCTTCTATACACGATACTATTGCTTTCGACGATGCTGTTGCGGTGGCATACGATTTTTACAAAACACATCCAGAAGAAACCCTTATTGTGGTTACCGGTGACCATGAGACAGGTGGTTTGACTTTGGGTTTTGCAGGCACCAAGTACAAGAGTAACTATGACTTGTTATCCAACCAGAAGATTTCCTTTCAGAAGTTTCAAGATGATGTTATCAAAGTTGCCAAAAAAGATGGCAATGTAAAGTTCGATTCTATTAAAGAACCAATCACTGACAACTTCGGATTGAAGTTTACCGGAGAGCAAGATGATCTGATGGTTCTTAAAGACCATGAATTGAAGCAACTTAAAGAAGCGTTTGAACGTTCCATGGCTGATGATTCAGGAAAGTCTAAGGACCCAGCTACTTACCTGCTTTATGGAGGATACGATCCTCTGACTATCTCTCTCACCCATATCATCAACCAGAAGGCGGGAGTTGCCTGGACCTCTTATAAACACACTGCTGTACCTGTTTCTACCGCAGCTGTAGGTGTTGGTTATGAGCGATTCCAAGGCATGTACGATAATACAGATGTTGCCAAAAAGGTTATGGAAATAACCGGTCTTGTGAGTGGCCAGAAAGTGGCAGCTCTTAAAAACTAGATAATTAAATATATTGAGTAGTTGAGCAATACAAAAGCTGCCGGTGTACGCCGGCAGCTTTTGGCGTTCTGTTAACAAAGGACAGTTCCGATGAGAACGTCAGGTTCTGTCCATAACATAAATTACCCGTATGCGATTCTTCTTCACGAACAAAGATGCTGTGCTGGTCTGTTTCTTTCTGATAATTTCACTGATCCTTTTGCTTTTGCCAACCGGGTTTGAAAAGAATGGGGCTCACGATTCCGTGCAATGTTCAGCCCGGGTAACGGCCACTGACGACACCAATATGCAGCAGATTGGCATGATTCAGAGTGGGGACCAATTATTGGAACTTACTCTCTTAAATGGTGCCTTCAAGGGCCAAAAGCTTAAGGCTAGTAATCCACTAATGGGGCAGCTTGATCGTGATACCGTCTACGCTGAGGGAGATCGTGTTTTTGTGGTTCTCACAATTGATAGTAAAGGGCAAATTATCAATGTAAGCCCCCAAGGGCATGACAGGATTGCCTTGGAGGTTGTCTTGTTTGTCATCTTTGCTTTACTTCTAGTACTGTTTGGTGGCTGGACGGGGCTTAAGACTCTGGTCTCTTTTGTTTTTGTGGCTATTTGTATCTGGAAGTGGTTGGTTCCCTGTTTACTAAAGGGGTGGGATCCAATTATCTTAACACTTGGGACAATCGCTTTGATGACAGCTGCAATTATCTTCCTCGTGGCTGGCCTCAATCGCAAAGGACTGACCGCCTTTACCGGTGCTTTGCTTGGTATTGGTACAAGCGGGATCATGGCACTATATTTCACTAGCGCCTTTCACGTACACGGGGCAATCATGCCTTTTGCTGAAACCCTCCTGTATTCTTCTGGCTTTGGCCACTTGGATTTAATGCGTATTTACGTGGCGGGTGTCTTTCTCGCCTGCAGTGGGGCTGTTATGGATATGGCAATGGATGTATCAGCGAGTATGGCAGAAGTGAAAAGAAACAATCCCGAGGTAAGTCGAAGGGAATTGGTGCAATCAGGAATTAATGTTGGCAGGGCAGTTGCCGGTACTATGACAACGACCTTGCTGTTTGCCTATTCCGGAGGCTACCTCACATTGCTTATGGCTTTTATGGCTCAAGGGGTACCGCTGGCAAACACCTTTAACTTGATCTATGTGGCGGCAGAGATACTTAAAACACTGATCGGCAGTATCGCCTTGGTGACCGTTGCACCTTTTACAGCCTTAGCCGGTGGAATTATTTTGACAGGCAGACAAAAACAGGTAGACCCTGGGTATATACAGGGTTGCACCAGAAATGATCTTACCTCAACAAATTAATCTCAACGGAGCTAAGCCTTTTACTATAATTACATTTGCTTAATAGATAATTGTCGTATTAAGTCGAGATGAGAAAACGAAATGTGTCTGCTTGAGTATAAAACTCTACAGTTAAACCTGCAAAAAGAATGAGAACTATACGGGCTAGTACTAGAATGAGTTATATCTAGATAAGCCATATTTCTTAATGCGATAGCCGATCTGTCTTTGTGTTAAACCGAGTTCTTTAGCAGCTCTTACCTGCACCCAACCATGTCGTTTTAAGGCTGCTTCTACCTCTGTCCGTTCAATATCCTGCAATGATTTTCTTTCTATACCGTCCCTCTTAGGTAAGGATAACTGTCCCTGTTGTTCAGCAGTCTGAGGTGAAACTGCGCCATTGATTACATTTGAAGCCAAAGACGCACCTCTGAGCATCCCTGGTGATAAATCACCTGTGGTGAGCCTGTCACTCTCGGCAAGAATTACAAGGCGCTCGACCATGTTCTGCATTTCTCTCACATTACCGGGCCATGGATAATTTAAAAGAAAATCAAGTAATTCGGAGGTGAGCTTCACATCTTTATTGTTTCGCTCGTTACTCTTTTTGAGAAAGTGGGTGAAAAGCAGTGGTATATCATCTGTACGATCACGAAGCGGTGGTAAAAGAATCGGGACAACATTAAGACGATAATAGAGATCAGCACGAAAGCTGCCTTCAGAAACGGCTTCCTCAAGTCCCACATTGGTTGCCGCTACTATTCGCACATCTACATCGATGGTTTTGGTGCCGCCGATACGCTCAAACTGTTTTTCCTGAAGGACACGAAGCATTTTAGCCTGCAGTGCAAGTGGCATTTCACCTATTTCATCGAGAAAAATGGTTCCATTATTGGCAAGTTCGAATCGACCTGGCCTTGAGACATGAGCACCGGTAAAAGCACCTTTTTCATGGCCGAAAAGTTCGCTTTCAAGAAGGTTTTCTGGTAGTGCAGCACAGTTAACCTTGATAAAAGGTTTATCCTTTCTGGTTCCTGATTCATGAATTGCACGGGCAACAAGCTCCTTACCAGTTCCAGACTCACCTAGAAGAAGTGCCGTGACACTGCTTGATGCAATCTTTTCGATGATTGAAAACACTTCCTGCATCGGTTTGGAGTGACCAATTATAAAATGTCCATCATGTTGATTATGTAACTTTGCCTTAAGAGAACGGTTTTCTTCCTCTAGTTTTGCCTTTTTCCTTTTGATCTCTTCATCAAGAGCAATAAATTGAGCAATCAGTGTTGCTAACACAGTTAAAAAACGGATGTCCTCTTCAAATGAGACATCATCCCCAAAGAGTCGATCAACACTCAACACACCCACAGGTTCATTTTCAAGTAGTACGGGTACTCCGAGAAATGACATGCGATTGTTGCTAAAACTAGGCCGTGCACCGGTTCGATTCAGAAAGAGCGGCTCACTATGAATGTCCGGCACAACAAAAGGTGATTTAGAGCGGAAAATAATGCCACAAACACCTTCATCTGGTTTGTATACACCGCGCATTTCCTCTTCTGAGGTGAGTCCACAACTGGCACTGATAAACAGTTGCTGTGAAGCTTTATCAAGAAGAAGCAGGGTCGCTCGCTCCATCATCATGTTGTCTGATAATACTTTCAAAATATTTGCCAGCGTTGTTTCAAGATCGGTCGCTTTACTAATCAACTGGGTAATTCTATGTAGAGCAAGCAGTTCTAGGCCTTGAACTGACTTATGCTCCCTTTCTGAATTTTGAGTTGTTGTATTCATACAATCTCTCCTTGGCTTAAAATGATCTCTATGAAATCGAAATGACCTTGAAAAAGTCAGATTTATTAATCGTTGAGCTATATAAAGCAATTATCAAGCCAAAAGAGAATATGATATAAATCCCTTTAATAACAGACTGTTACAGTCTGGTGAGGGTGAGGTGGGAATTTGCTTATTACATTGCTGTAAGAAAAGACAGTCCTGTGTAATAAGCCCTGGAAATGGCACGGAGGACAAAGATTCATAAATGTAACATTTCTACATTTGTGGTTGGTCTGCGACAAAGTAGCGATCTCACAAAAAATAGTGTCATTGTCTTTTCTGTTTATTCAAGTATACGAATTTATTGATGAATAAATCATTTCACAATTTAGGCATACCACTTGCGATAGAGGTGACAACATGACTTTGAAACTAGTTACATATTCAACATGCCTATAAGTTCACAAAAATTGAAAAGAGAAGGCAAAAACCTAAATCCCAGAAGGAGAGTATCATGAGAAAGGTTGCTATTTATGGAAAAGGCGGAATTGGAAAATCTACAACAACACAAAACACAGTAGCAGGTCTTGCAGAGATGGGACGTAAGGTCATGGTAGTTGGTTGTGACCCTAAGGCTGACTCTACTCGTTTACTCCTTGGTGGTCTTGCTCAGAAATCTGTTCTTGATACCTTACGTGAAGAAGGCGAGGACGTTGAACTTGATGATATCCGAAAAGCAAGTTTCGGAGGATCCTGGTCTGTGGAATCTGGTGGCCCGGAGCCAGGAGTTGGTTGTGCTGGTCGTGGTATTATTACCTCTATTAATATGCTTGAAAATCTTGGTGCATATGAGGAATCAGAAGGGCTCGACTATGCTTTCTACGATGTACTTGGTGATGTTGTTTGCGGTGGGTTTGCTATGCCTATTCGTGATGGTAAAGCAGAAGAAATATACATCGTTTGCTCTGGTGAGATGATGGCAATGTATGCTGCTAACAATATCTGTAAAGGTATTATGAAATTTGCTCAGTCCGGTGGCGTTCGTCTCGGCGGACTTATTTGTAACTCTCGTAACGTTGATAACGAGAAAGAAATGATTGAAGAGCTTGCAGCAAAGCTTGGCACCCAGATGATCTATTTTGTTCCTCGTGATAACGACGTACAGCGTGCAGAGATCAACAGAAAGACTGTTATTGAATGGAACGGTGAAGTTCCGCAGGCAGATGAATATCGTGGCCTTGCCAAGGCAATTGATGAAAACGAGATGTTCGTGATTCCTAAGCCACTTGAGATTGAAGAACTTGAGAAGTTACTTCTCGACTATGGCCTGATGGAAGAAGCCTAATTCTTTTGAGGGCGGAAGCTTCCGGCTTTCACCCTTCATCCAAATTATTTAACCAATATTACACATTCAAGAACAGGAGAACAGAAAAATGATGATTATGATCAGGGCGATTGTCAGACCGGAAAAAGCAGATGACGTACTTGCATCCCTTATGGACGAAGGATTTCCGGCAGTAACCAAATATTCTGTAGCAGGTCGCGGTAAACAGCGTGGTATCAAAATTGGTGAAGTAACCTACGATGAAATTCCAAAAACCATGTTGCTCTCAGTTGTTAAGGAAGCAGACAAGGAATTTGTAATTAACACCATCATGGATGCAGCTAGATCTGGTAGTAAAGGTGCTTTCGGTGACGGAAAGATTTTTATTACAGAGGTGGGAGACGTATACACCATTAGCTCCGGAGTTAAGGAAGCAGCGGAGGTGGAATAATGAAAGAGGTTATCGCTGTAGTACGCATGAATATGATGAATCGTACAAAAGCTGCCCTTACCGATGCTGGAGTTGACGCATATTTTGCCCACGAAGCACAGGGAAGAGGTTTAGGCTTTGTCAATACTGATGTACTTGAAGGTGCCGAAGCAGGATATGAAGAAGCGGCAGCACTTCTTGGTGAAAAAGGCAAACTCTATCCAAAACGAATGATCACAGTAGTCGTTGAAGATGATGAGGTTGATTCAATTGTAAAAACCATCATCGAAACTAATCAAACAGGCAAACCAGGTGACGGGAAAATTTTCGTAATACCAGTTGGCGATGCAGTAAGAGTAAGAACAGGCGAGACCGGCACAGAGTCAATATCTTAAAGGGTTCAAGTCCAAGGAGAGAAAAAATGGGAAAAGCTGAAAAAGTGGTACAGTGGGAACCCGTGGATGTTAAGAAGAAGTTACTTGAGAAGTATCCACCAAAGGTAGCCCGAAAGCGTGCCAAACAAATAATGATCAATGAGCAGCAGGAAAACTCCCCACCAGCAGAGATTGTTGCAAACGTTCGAACCATCCCTGGTATCATCACCATGCGTGGTTGTACTTACGCTGGTTGTAAGGGTGTTATCATGGGGCCGACTTCAGATATTGTTAATCTTGTACACGGCCCAATCGGATGTTCGTTTTACGCATGGCTCACCCGTCGAAACCAGTCTGATGCAAGCAGCGCTGAAGGTGAGAACTTTATTAACTATTGTATGTCCACCGATATGCAGGATTCAGATATCATCTTCGGTGGTGAGAAGAAGCTTGAGCAGGCTATTCAGGAAGCATATGACATTTTCAAGCCAAAGGCTATTGCAGTATTTGCAACCTGTCCTGTTGGTCTGATCGGTGATGATATTCACACCGTTGCCAGACTCATGAAGGAAAAATTAGGAGACTGTAACGTTTTCGCATTCAGTTGTGAAGGTTACAAGGGTGTATCCCAGTCTGCTGGTCACCATATTGCAAACAATCAGGTTTTTACACACTTGGTAGGTAAGAGTGAGACAGAGAAAACTGATAAGTACAAGATTAACCTACTGGGTGAGTACAACATTGGTGGTGATGGCTTTGAGATCGATCGAATCCTTAAGAAATGCGGCATTACAAATATAGCCACATTTTCAGGAAACTCGACCTACGATCAGTTTGCCTCTGCAAACCAGGCAGATCTCAGTGCTGTTATGTGTCACAGATCTATTAACTATGTAGCTGACATGCTGGAGACCAAATACGGTATCCCGTGGATTAAGGTGAACTTCATTGGTGCCGAAGCAACAGCCAAATCTCTTAGAAAGATTGCCGCATACTTCGGCGATCAGGAGCTTATTGATCAGGTTGAGGCGGTTATAGCAGAAGAGATGCCAGCGGTAGAAGCGGTTCGTGCAGATGTTTTCTCCCGCACCGAAGGTAAAACTGCAATGCTCTTCGTTGGTGGTTCTCGTGCTGATCACTATCAGGAACTGTTCAGAGAGATGGGTATGAAAACCATTTCAGCAGGTTATGAATTCGGTCATCGTGATGACTACGAAGGACGACATGTTATCCCAAATCTGAAAGTTGATGCTGACTCAAGAAACATCGAAGAAATCGAGGTTCAGCCAGATCCTGAACTTTTCAAGCCACGTAAGACTGAAGAAGAAATGAAAGCTCTTGAAGATGCAGGCTTTCCGTTCAAAGATTACGAAGGTCTCAATCCAAATACAGACAAAGATGCACTTATCATCGATGATCTGAATCAATACGAGGCTGAAAAGTTAGTCGAGTTAATGAAGCCGGACATCTTCTGTGCAGGTATTAAAGAAAAATACTCTATCCAGAAAACAGGTGTTCCACAGAAACAGCTTCATAGCTATGACTCCGGCGGCCCATATGCTGGCTTTGAAGGAGCTGTCAATTTCTACAAAGAGATAGACAGACTCACATCCAGTAAAGTCTGGAGCTATATGCAGGCTCCATGGCAGGAGAACCCTGAACTTTCAGCGACCTACGTTTGGGAATAGTTAAGAGTAACAACTCACAGGCACCACACCTTTGAACGATTGCAACAGTCCGCATAGAGTGACTATAGCGATCAGTTGCACTTGTCCAAATGTGAAGCACCTGTGAGCAGTTACTATAAAACGAGATGTTGACCATCAGAATTCAGTTCTTTTATCCAACATCTAAATAGAAGGTAAGAAAAATGCTACTAAGACACACACCAAAAGAAGTAGCAGAGCGTAAAGCTCTGATGATTAATCCGGCGAAAACATGTCAGCCGATTGGTGCCATGTATGCAGCCCTCGGTATAAAGGGGTGTCTGCCGCATAGTCATGGTTCTCAGGGTTGCTGCGCCTATCACAGAAGCGCATTGACCAGACACTATAAAGAGCCAATCTCGGCTGCCACCAGTTCATTTACTGAAGGTGCCTCTGTTTTCGGTGGCCAGGCAAACCTGATGCAGGCAATTAACAATATATTCACCGTTTACGAGCCTGAGGTTATTGCGGTTCATACCACCTGTCTCTCTGAAACTATCGGTGATGATCTGCCACAGATTTTTGATAAAGCCATTAAGGAAAAGAAAGTACCTGAAGGAAAAACGGTAATTGGTGCGCCAACTCCAAGTTATGTCGGCTCACACGTTACAGGTTTTTCTAACATGGTTAAAGCCATGGCGGCTCTAGCAGAAAAGAGTGAAACCAAAAGCGGTAAGGTAAACGTTATCCCTGGTTGGGTTGAGCCATGCGATATGGAAGAGATTAAGCGTATATCTTCATCCATTGGCGTTGACATAACAATGTATCCGGATACTTCCGGTGTTGTAAATGGACCACTGACAGGAAAGTACAACATGTTTCCGGATGCAGGTACCTCTATAACAGATATTAAAGCGAGTGGCGCTGCAGTTGGTACTCTCGCACTTGGTGAGTGGTGTTCTGCTGATGCAGCTCGCTTACTTGACTCTAAGTGTAAAGTGCCTTGTTCTATTCTTGATATGCCGTTTGGTCTCAAGGCAACAGATAGATTTGTTGATGCTCTGAGAACCGTTGCTGGAACTTCTGTATCCGAAGAAATTTCAAAAGAACGTGGTCAGCTTGTTGATATGATCTCGGACATGCATCAGTATTTTTATGGGAAACGTGTGGCGCTCTACGGTGATCCTGATCAGCTTATAGCAATGACTGAGTTCTTGGTTTCCATTGATATGGTTCCGGCCTACGTTGTGACTGGTACACCGGGTAAGAAATTTGAAAAGCGCATTAAAGAAATCACCAAAGACATGGTTTGCGAAGTAAAAGTTAAAGCGCATGGCGACATGTTTCTTCTCCACCAGTGGATTAAGAATGAAGGCGTTGATTTACTGATGGGTAACACCTATGGCAAGTATATTGCCAGAGATGAAGATATTCCATTCTTGCGCTGGGGTTTTCCTATCCTTGATCGCCAAGGACATCAGTATTTCCCAACTGTGGGCTATAAAGGTGGCTTAAGACTCTTAGAAAATATTCTTGGTCTATTACTCGACAGACTTGATCGTGATAACCCAGAAGAGAAATTTGAATTAGTTTACTAACCAATAAATACCCACAAAATATGCAATAAACAGTTAGAGATTTGCTGAGAGGTGAATTTCTAACTGTTAGTTTGCAGTTTCCGAGGTGTACACATGGACCTACCATTACCCGAATCATTCTTTCAGTTACCGGTTGCCCCGATAATCAATTCACGGGTACGATTTTTACCGCTGACTCTTCAAAAGGAAAAGCATCTCCTGCCGCTTGCGGCAAAAGCTCTTTTTGAGAATTGGAAAGAACAGGGTGGTGTTGCAGATGGTGTTATGCTTTACGGGCCAGGTGATCCGCTTGCCTCGATTGATGAAACCCTTGAAACGATAAAACTGCTCAAAGATGTTGAGCCAGATATTGTAATTGCAATACGTACCCTTGGTATCCATGGTGAAAAATACGCCGATAAGTTGGTGCAGGCAGGAGTGAGTAAAATAGAAGTTATCATGGATGGTATTAATGGTTCAATCCTTGAGAAAATTTATGCTTGGATCAGACCAGAGTTTAAGACCTTAAAGCTCAAGGATGCAACAGGGATCCTACTCAAAGAGCAGGCTAAAGCTATCCCTGCATTTAAAGATGCTGGGATGCATGTTCAAGTGGTAACTACCTGTTATCCTGATAATAATTCGGATAGTATGACAGTAATCTCAAAGACAGCGGCAAAGCTGGGAGCCGATAGCATGGCAATTATCCCTTATCAAGCTGTTGAAGGTGCGGATATAGACCTTCCTGAACCTGATGTCACTATGATGAAAAAAATAGAAGCACAGGTGAGTAAGAACATAACTCTATGCAGGGCTATTCCACTCTGTAACCCTCTCAACTCGCAACAAGGCAGTGAACATGTAGGTACGAAACCAAGTAAGGAAAGACCAAATGTTGCTGTTGCTAGCTCCAATGGTATGAATATCGACATGCACCTTGGTCATGCAAGTAAGATCCTGATTTACGGCCCACGAGAAGACGGTCTTAGCTGTTTATTAGAGAGTCGAGTTGCACCAGCAAAGGGTGGTGGTACACAAAGGTGGCATGACTTAGCAACACTGCTTGATGACTGCTTTGTCTTTCTTGCAGCCAGTGCTGGTGACAGCCCTAAGAAAACACTGACAGCAAAAGGCCTTCCTGTACAGGTTTGTGATGGAGAGATCACTGGCTATGTTAACAGTTTATACTCGACCCCTAAGAAAAAGGGAAAAGACAGAAGTAACTAATAGAATATGATTCAACACATTGATTAAACATCAATGATCTGAATCCAATAATATGAGGTAAGAAAATGGCTACTCCAGAAAAACAGATATTAGTGTGCCAAAGCTTTAGGTTGAAAGGAGATCCAAAAGGTATCTGCCATAAGCAGACCGATGGTTTTCTACAATATATCGAAGAGGAGATCCTCGATCGAGGTCTTGATATGCAGGTTGTTGCAACTGGCTGCTTAAAACAGTGTGAATCAGGCCCTATCATGGTTGTCCAGCCAGAAAACTGGTGGTTTAAGAAAGTGGATTCTGAAGAGGCAATCGATACTATCCTTGACGGTATCGAAGATGGCGAACCAGCCGAAGAATACCTTATTGGCTAGCTTATATGAATTCTGTAGGTATCCGCCAAGCAGTGGTAGAGGACATTGCTGCATTACTACCTCTTCTTCGTCAGTTATTTAGTATTGAAGAAGACTTCGTCTTCGATCAAGAGAGCCAACATGCGGGATTGGAATTGATGATAGCTTCAGTTGATGCTGTGATCATGATTGCTGAAACCAATTACAAAGTCATCGGTATGGCAACAGGACAAACAGTAATTTCAACAGCTGAAGGTGGTCCTGCTCTACTGATCGAAGATGTCATCGTAGCTGAAAGTCATCGTAGGAGTGGTGTTGGAGGTAAGTTGCTTTCTGCACTCGCCGACTGGTCGAAAAGACGTGGCATGAAGCGCATGCAATTGTTGGCCGACAAGAATAATGAACCAGCAATCTGCTTTTATAAAAATAGTGAGTGGACGGAAACGGCATTAATCTGTTTTCGCAAATATAACTAAGGTCGCTATGAATATCGTTCAAATTGATAACTGGCAAGAATATCAGAGAGATGGAGAGCAATTTTTAAAGGTCGCCAAGCAAGCTTTTGTCCAGAAGAAAAAGGCGTTTTCTCCAGATACAATTTACAACCTGACTTGTATGGGAATAGAGAAAATTGTCATGGCGTTTCTGATGCACCGGGGTGATCTTGCTGAGAATCACACTATGGGTGATCTGCACAGAGCACTCGAGCTACATCTTGGTGAAAAGCGAGATCTCGCTAAGAAGATGCTGTATCTCGATTCATTCCAGGAAATCTGTGCAATTGATACCTACACAATCAAGGTTCCAGGTGAAGAGGATGTTGTTACTATTCTTGCTATTGGAGAAGAGGTGAGTGACATGCTGTTACCTTATCTGACCAACTAATGTCTTACTAAAAATTAGGCTGAAGATTATGACTGAGAAAACTCATGAAGAGATACCTTATCGTCCATTAGGAATAGTTGTAACTATGCTAAATAATCTTGGTTTCGAGGTTACTCATTGCCATGATGACTTAGTTTTTACCCAACACAACGCTTTTCTTATACAAATGGGTGATCAGGGGAAAGATGTATTTGTCTGGTTTAATGTCGATTGTGAGCCAGAAACAACAGTCGAAATTCTTGATGGACTAGGGGAGCAAGCGTTAAATCTTAACCTGACCCTTGATGACAAAGGAACCTATAAACTCGTTCCCAATGAAGAAGATGAAACAATTCAGATTGAATTTATCCCAAAGTGAATCGAGGGAAAAGCAATCATCAAATTCGCTAAGATTATAATGAAACAGAAAGAGGTGAAATCATGGCAAAAGAAAGTGTTGAAAATTTGTTAATCGCTGGCGGTGAAAATGAAACTGTACGTAAAAAATATGATGTAATTAAGACAATTGATGAGTTTGTTACAGTCGCCGCAACAGATGGGTATGATTTTACAGGTGAAGAGCTTGAAGATGTACTACGTGAATCAGGAGACTCTTTTGAGTCATTTGGTAACCCTGCTAAGAAGATGATCTGGTGGTTTTAATTCAACCTGTGTTGTTTCTTTGTTTACTGTAGAAACTAAAAAATTACCCCCTAGAACAATAGTAAAACCAATTAAAACCCCACACAACAAAAGTTTATATAAATTATTGTGTGGGGTTTTCTGTTTCTCCTCCCTCGCTGTCTCTTCTCTAGAGATATTCAGTATATCACCTCGTACGGACTTGTACCCTGTACGAACGTGTCATGTTTCATCTCCACTCAGTGGTCTGGTTCATTAGTGTAGCAAAGCTACAAAAACGTAGTTTGCTACAGTTGTGAGTTGTGTCTCTTTATTACTGCTTTGAACACCAGCGCCGCTGCAAGCACCTGTAATTGCACGCTAAATATAAGTTGTTTTGTTTGGCACACCCCTTGCTCTATGTATCTATATGTCAGAACAATCTTTATGTGCAAGGAGCACAGTGATGAATAAAGCAACAGTACTCGACGAACGAAAAAAACAAATTCACCGAAAAGGTACAGACCTCTTCGAAATAGATTGTAATAAAGACAGCCTAGCAGGAGCAGTGAGTCAAAGGGCGTGTGTTTTCTGTGGTTCACGTGTTGTGTTGTATCCTATTGCTGATGCACTTCATTTGGTTCATGGGCCTATTGGCTGTGCTGTTTATACTTGGGATATCAGGGGGGCTTTATCATCAGGTCCAGAGTTACACCGACTTTCTTTTTCCACAGACCTACAAGAGCTTGATGTTATCTTTGGTGGTGAGAAGAAGCTTAAAGCAGCCCTTGATGAACTTATAGAAAGGCACAAGCCAAAGGCTGCTTTTGTCTACTCTACCTGTATCGTTGGTCTCATAGGTGATGATCTTGAAGCGGTTTGTAAAACGGTGAGCCAAGAAGCTGGGATTCCTGTTTTACCTGTTCAGTCAGAAGGATTTAAAGGAAACAAACGTGCTGGTTATCAGGCTGCATGTAATGCCATGGCTCAATTGGTTGGTACTGGAGATACCAGTTCTATTTCAAAACACTCTATTAACATTCTTGGTGACTTCAATCTTGCCGGTGAAATCTGGCTGATCCGCGAATACTTTGAGCGTATCGGGGTTGAGGTGGTTGCCAACATAACAGGTGATGGACGTGTTGCGGACATCAAAAGATCTCATGGTGCAGCTCTCAATGTAGTGCAATGTTCGGGTGCTACCATGGATCTTGCCAATATGATGGAGGAAAAATACCAGATCCCTTCTCTGAGGGTGTCTTATTTTGGTGTTGAGGATATGGCCGAGGCCCTCTATGACGTTGCCCGCCACTTTGACGATCCAACTCTTATGGAGAATGCAGTCAAGCTTGTAAAAGAAGAGCTTGAAGTACTCCTACCAAAACTAAACTTCTACCGTGAAGTTCTTCAAGGAAAAAAAGCAGCCATCTATGTGGGCGGTGCCTTTAAAGCATTTTCTCTGGTCAAGGCGTTCAGGCTTATCGGCATGGATGTGGTAATGGTCGGCTCTCAAACAGGTACAAAAGAAGATTATGAAGAGCTTGAAGAGATTACTGAAGATGGAACCATCATCGTTGACGACTCTAATCCTTTGGAGCTCTCAGCCTTTATGAAAGAAAAAGATGTAGATCTATTTGTGGGCGGAGTTAAAGAGCGCCCCATCGCATATAAACTCGGCGTTGCTTTTTGCGATCATAACCATGAAAGAAAAGAGATTCTAGCTGGCTTTCAGGGAATGTTGAATTTCGCCGAAGAAGTACACAATTCCGTTATGAGTCCTGTGTGGAACTTTGTGCCTCGCAGAGTGAAGGAGTAAGAGCATGTCAAAACTACCTAATTACATATCAACTACAAATGCATGTAAATTATGCAAACCCCTTGGTGCTTCACTTGCATTTCGTGGAATAGAGGGATGTGTTCCCTTTCTTCATGGTTCCCAGGGGTGTGCAACCTATATGCGCAGATATATTATCAGCCATTTCAATGAACCAATTGATATAGCATCGTCATCACTTGGAGAAAAACACGCAATTTATGGTGGTTCAGCTAACCTGAAGCTTGGGCTGCAAAATGTTACAGCCAAGTACAACCCTGACATCATTGGTATTGCAACAACCTGTTTGACAGAAACTATTGGCGATGATGTACCAATGATTCTTCACGAATATAATGAAGAGTTTGGTCAGGAGGACTCGCCTTTGTTGGTCGCTGTTTCTACCCCGAGCTATTCTGGTACCCATATGGAAGGTTTTCATGCTGCGACAAGAGCTGCTGTGGAGCAGTTAACTGAACCTGTAGATAATCATGATAGCCTGAATATCTTTAGCGGTTTTATCTCTGCGGCTGACATAAGGCATTTGAAAGAGATTTGCTATGATATGGAGGTCGAGGCGACCCTAATGCCGGATTATTCGGAGACCCTTGATGGACCAGCCTTAAACGACTATCCGTTGATCCCAGAAGGCGGTACTCCTGTTGCTGAGATTAAGAAGATGGGTGGAGCAACAGCATCCATTGAGCTTGGTTCTACCCTGCCGGAATCAACAGCCGGGACCTATCTTCAGGACGAATATGAAACCAACTTATCTCAAACTGGTCTACCTATAGGTATCCGAGAAACTGATGCTTTTTTCGAACTACTCACAAAAAAAAGCGGTAATGAACTTCCAGAAAAATACAGCGCTGCTCGCGGAAGGTTAATAGATGCCTTAGTTGATGGTCATAAATATCTTTCCGGAAAGCGTGCTCTCGTATACGGCGAGGAAGACATGGTTGTAGGCTTAACCTCATTTCTTGGAGAGATAGGTATTAAACCAGTGTTATGTGCCTCGGGTGGTAAGAGTGGACAGCTGGAAGGGGCAATCAGCAGAGTTTTAGATGGGCTTGGTTGCCAGATGCCAATAGTGAAAGAGAATGTGGACTTTTTTGATATCGAAGCACAGGCTGAAGAGCTCGGAGTTGATATCGTAGTTGGTCACTCAAAAGGTTATGGCTTTGCAAGGAGAATGAAACTTCCCCTTGTCAGAGTTGGCTTCCCTATTCATGACAGAGTCGGTGGACAACGCATTCTTCATCTTGGCTACCACGGCGCTCAAGCCCTATTTGACATGATTACAAACACAATAATAGAGCAGAAGCAGGATAATTCATCTGTTGGCTACAGCTATATGTAGAGAATAGAAAACGAAAAACGATCTAAGAATTTATATAAAAAGGAAGAAAATCATGAAAATACTTTCAACCAAAGATTATCATCGTCATCCCTGTTTTAATGCAAAAGCAAAAGGTCAATACGGCCGTATACATCTTCCTGTTGCTCCAAAATGTAATATCAAATGTAATTTTTGTGATCGAAAGTATGACTGTGTCAACGAATCACGACCTGGTGTGACAAGTAATATTTTAACTCCTGAGCAGGCTGGCGTTTATATGCAACGTGTGCTTGAGAAGGAGCCGAGGATTACTGTGGCTGGTATTGCTGGCCCCGGCGATCCGTTTGCTAATGGAGAAGAAACAATGGCCACCATGAGAATGGTGAGACAAAACCATCCAGAAATGATTCTCTGTGTGTCGTCAAACGGGATGAATATTGGCCCATATGTTGAAGAATTAGCGGAAATAGAAGTATCACATGTCACCATTACAGTTTGCGCTGTTGATCCAGCAATTGGCGAGAAGGTTTATGCATGGGTTAAAGACGGTAATGTCGTATATCATGGAAAGCAGGGAGCAGAGTTGCTTTTATCTCGTCAGCTTGGGGCTATTAAAAAGTTAAAAGCTCATAATATTACAGTCAAAGTGAACTGTATCGTCATTCCAGGTATTAATGACCATCATGTTGAAGATGTTGCAAAGATGATGAAAGAACTGGGTGTTGATCTGCTCAACTGTATGGCAATGTTTCCAAATGTAAATACTCCCTTTGGTAACATTGAACAGCCGAGTAAAAAGACCATGGAAGAGATTAGAGTGGTCGGCGAGAAGTATCTACCGCAGATGAGACATTGTACCCGTTGCCGTGCAGATGCCGTTGGATTGCTGGGTGATGATAAAACTGAGGACTTTAGAAGTTGCCTGACAGAGTGTACCACTATAAAGCCAACTGCTAAAGAACGTACATACGTTGCTGTGGCAACCCGTGAGGGTGTGCTCATCAATCAGCATCTTGGTGAGGCAAAAAGGTTTCAGATCTGGGCTAGAGTCGGTGATAAATATGAAAAGGTTGATGAAAGGAAGACTGCCGAGGCGGGTGGTGGTATAAAACGATGGCATCAACTCGCTAAAATATTAGGTGATTGTAAGGCCGTTCTCGTTAGTGGTGTGGGGCAGACACCTAGTGATATCCTCACTAAAGCTGGAGTGAAACCTATAGAGGCTTCAGGATTTATCGAAGATGGGTTAGAGGTTGTATATGAGAACAAGGCTAACAAATTACTCAAAGGACGCAGAACGTCCTGTGCTGACTCTGCTTGTCTAGGTACAGGAGGAGGGTGCGGTTGATCTTAATCAAATATTTTATAGTTGAAAAAGGTCCACACTAAGTAACAAGTCACTGCATATTCATTTGTAGTGGCTTAGAATGGTTCCATTGTTTGGGAGACTGGCCAAACATACGTTTGGGTTTTCGATGGAAAACGGCATGGCTCATTCCATCCTGTGTAGCCATTTCCTCGATAGTAACCGATTTGTTCATCTGGGAAGACAAAAACTCAATTGATCTGGCTATTTCATTACCAACGCCAAATGCGCGTCTAATGGAATCGCCAGCATCACTCTTTAATGTTTCATAGTATACTTCCAAAAAACTGAACATCCCCGAGCACCGCATGCAGAAATAATGGTTGCTCTTTATCTAGATAAACCTATTTATATTGGTTGTTTGATAGTCATAGGAGCATTGTCAAATTGCAGCTGTTCACAATAGTGAACGCTGGCGAGAAAATGTCCCTAAAAGTGAACACTTTTTCTTTCTAAGTGTGCATTGTTTCATGCTTTTACTCGGAAAAACATATAAAAAACAATATCTTT
>PPCM01000625.1_pt1 | contig 25899 bp, 20 predicted proteins | sample 1555541 | NCBI WGS metagenome assembly PPCM01 (sample SAMN05284479, study PRJNA326546) | Marine sediment metagenome, whole genome shotgun sequencing project. | isolation source: marine sediment | place: Germany: Wadden Sea | collected 2012-09-05 | reverse complement strand
ATGTCGAGATGATTGGTCGGCTCGTCGAGGAGGAGAATGTGGGGGTCGGCAGTGAGGGCGCGGGCGAGGAGGGCGCGGCGCTTATTGCCGCCGGAGAGGGAGGCGAATTCTTGGTCGCCGTCGAGCTCGACGCGTTGGAGGATGTTTTCAACTTTATGCTCGATCGCCCAGCCGTCGGTTTGGTCGAGCTGGTGTTGTAGCTCGTCGAGCTGTTCACCGAGTGATTCGTCGTCGGGGCGCTCGCCCAGCTCGTGGAGCAGATGGTGGTATTGCGCGATGGTCTCGGCGGCTTTGCCGAGGCCTTGGGCGACGATTTCGAAGACGGTGCCGTCGAGCGTTGCGGGCACTTCCTGGTCGAGCTTGCCGATACGGAGGCCGGGGATGGCTTCGATCTCGCCCTTGTCGGATTCGATCTCGCTATTGATGATGCGGAGGAGGGTGGATTTGCCCTCGCCATTGCGACCGAGTAGGCAGATACGCTCGCGCTTGGCGATGGTGAGGCCTGCGTTGTCGAGTAGTTTAGGGCCGCCAAAGGAGACGGTGAGGTTTCGGTAGCTAATTAGCATAGGACGGAGAGCAGAGAGCTTAGCGCTGCGAGGATAGCAACTGCTCAATGTAAGTGAGGTCGGCAGGAGTGGTGAGCTTTGGGTTGGGGGCGGTGTTGTGGACGAGGGTCGTTTTTAGGCCGATAGTTGCAGCGGCTGCGGTGTCGTCGGTGACTTGCAGTTTATTCTTCACTACGTTTTGGTACGCTTTGAGTATGCTTTTAAAATGAAAGGCCTGTGGCGTTTCCATTGCCCAGAGGCGGCTGCGGTCGAGGTCTTCGAGGGGCGTGGAACGGAGTTGCCCGGCCTCTGGTATGCGCTTGATCGTGTCGGTGACGGGATGCGCGAGGCAGGCGGCTTGATCCTTTTTGACGGTTCGGTAGAGCTCCTCGATGGCTTCGCTACGCACGCAGGGGCGGGCGCCATCGTGGATGAAGACATGCTCGCATGTGTCGTCGATGACATTGAGCGCGTGGATGACGGATAGCTGCCTCTCGGCGCCTCCTGAGACGCCTTGAATCTTCAGATGGCTGAGTCCATAGGCGGCTATGATGGATTCGATTTCTGTTTTTTGCGCTTCATCTCGATAAACGATGACGAATTGATCGACTACGCAGGCGTCGGCAAAGGCTTGCAGGCTGTAAACGATGGCGGGCGTTCCGTTGATCGGGGCGAGCACTTTATCGTCAACATGTCCTTGCATGCGCTGGCCGCTGCCGGCGGCTAGGAGTATGGCGGTCGTGGACATCTTAAATGAAAAGCTGAAAAGGCTGAAATTCCGAAAAGCTGAGAGGCTGCTGTGCTTTAGCCGAGATCTGCTTGGATGGCGCGGGCGGCGGCGGCGGGATCGTCGGCTTTGAGGATGGGGCGACCGACGACGATGTAGCTGGAGCCGGCTGCGGCTGCGGCGGCAGGCGTCATGATGCGTTTCTGCTCATCGGCGGCGCTTCCGGCGGGGCGTATGCCAGGGGTGACGATAATGGGGTCTAGGCCGAAACGTGCGCGGAGGGGAGCTAGCTCAAGTGAGGAGCAGACGAGGCCTTGGATGCCGGACTTGAGCGTAATGTCGGCGAGGTGTAGCACCTGCGATTCAGGTGTGGCGTCGACATTGAGCGAGCGTAGCTGCGCTTCGTCCATCGAGGTGAGGACGGTGACGGCAAGGAGATTGAGGTTCGGTGCGTAGTCGGCGCGGGCTTTATTTGCCCATTCGAGCATCTCGCCACCACCGCAGGCATGGAGCGTGAGTAGTTCGACGGGGAGGGTGGCGATGCTTTGCACAGCTTTGGCCACGGTGTTGGGAATGTCGTGCAGTTTGAGATCGAGAAAGACTTTGTAGCCCCGGTCGGCTATTTCGCGGACGAAGTCGGGGCCGTAGGCTGTGAAGAGTTGAAGGCCGATTTTGACCCATTTAAGGGAATCGCCGAGACGGTCGAGCATGGCGAGAGCTTCTTCGCGAGTTTCGAGATCGAGTGCTAGGATGAGTTGGCAAGGTGCTGAATTGGACATGGGGGCAGATTAGGAAGTGATTCTCGCTCATGGCAAAGTGCAAAAGTGGAAATTTTCATGGCGCAGGGGGCGGCAAGCCCTCTTAATCGGTTGATTCTCATGAAATCGCTGACGCTCGACTCGCCCGCCAAGGTAAACCTGATGCTTTCTGTCCATGGACAACGTGGCGACGGCTTCCATGCGCTGACTTCGCTGGTAGTGGCTTTGGACTTTGGCGATACCATACGCGTTTCGATCAATGATGGAGGTTGTGATCAACTGCGTTGTAGCGACCCAAGGGTGCCGACGGGGGAGGCAAATCTGATCGTTAAAGCGGCGGCGGCTTTTCGTCTGCATAGCGGTCGAAGCGTGAGTTTTGACTTCGATTTGGAAAAACGCATTCCGATGGGAGCTGGACTCGGCGGAGGGAGCAGTAACGCGGCAGTGGCCTTACGGGCGATGAATGAGCTGACCAGATCCCCCTTCAGCCGAGAGCAATTACTGAGTGTCGCGGCCGAATTGGGCTCGGATTGTCCCTTTTTTATCGACGCAGTGCCGACTATGATGACTGGCCGTGGTGAAGTGCTCGAGCCTCTTTCTGGAGATCTGTCAGGGCATTTGCGGGGGCAACGGATTATTTTATTTAGGCCCGATTTTGGCATCAACACAGCTTGGGCATACGGTCGCCTAATTAAATCCAGTCCGAGCGCTTATGAGCTGGAGGCGGCTGCCTTAGCCAGATTTAGTGAGTATACGACCTCGCTGAAGCTGGAGCGGTTGCTGTTCAATACCTTCGAGCCCGCAGTGGGAGGCAAATACATGGCGATCCCATGCTTATTGGATCAACTCCGCTCCGAAGGTATCGCCTGCTTGATGAGTGGAAGTGGAAGTTGCTGTTTTGCATTGGCAAACGATGAGGCGGAGGCTGCGGTGATTCGGAGCACCTGCCAGTCTGCTTGGGGCTCCGGAATATTTTTTGTTGAAACTTTAACCTTGTGAATGGAATATGCTCTACGAAGTGATCCGCCCTATAATTTGATCCTATTATTCTGTGTCCGAACCCCATACTAAAGAAGAAATCTTAATCGAAGGCATTGCTGCCTCTCCAGGTGTTGCCCATGGGCGTGCTGTGGTCTATCTGCAAAAGCAGTTGGATGTACCTAGTTACGATTTAGAGGAAGACCAAATTGATGCGGAACTAGAGCGATTCGATCAAGCGATCTTAGAGACTCGTTCTGAGATAGCGGAGGTGCGTGATAAGATTGCGTCAAGCTTAGGCGAGGGCGAAGCACGGATCTTTGATGCTCATTTGTTGGTGCTGGAAGATAATGCCCTGCTCGATGAAGTGACTGCAGAGCTACGCAGCTCGAAAAAGAATATTGAGTTCTGCTATAACAATGTAGCCCAGCGCTATATTTCATTTTTCCGCTCGATGGAGGATGAGTATCTCCGCGAGCGTGTCGCCGACATCGGTGATGTCTCGCGGCGCCTTCTCCATAATTTGATCGGCATGCAAAAGGTGAACCTCGGCCAACTAGCCGCCGAGAGTATCATTATTTCCGAAGACATTTCGCCTTCAGACGCCGCGGATCTGGATCGTAACAAGCTCTTGGGCTTTGTCACCGATGTGGGGGGCAAAACCAGTCACTCTGTGATCATGGCGCGCTCGCTGCGTATTCCTGCTGTCGTCGGCACGCACGATGCCACGAAGCGGATCGTCAGTGGCGATCATATTCTGGTCGATGGCCACGAGGGCATCATCGTCATCAATCCTACTGAAGAGCGGCTCTACCAATACGGTAAGCTCGCAACCGAGCGCAAGAAGCGTGACGACACTTTTAACTCCTTTATCACAGAGCCAGCGGAGACGATGGATGGTGCTTCGATTCGTTTGATGGCCAATGTCGAAGGTGTTCAGGAGATGGAACAGGCCAATGCCATGCATGCCGAGGGCGTCGGGCTCTTCCGGACAGAAGGTATTTTCCTTCGTCACCACGGCTATCCGCCCGAGTCAGTGCAGTATGATGAATATCGCGCCGTAGTCGAAGCTGCCGGAGACAATCCTGTGATTATCCGTACGCTCGATGTAGGTGGCGATAAAACCATCGGCGACGAGAACGTCAAAGAGGACAACTCTTTTATGGGCTGTCGGGCGATTCGTTTTTGTTTGGTCAATGAGGAAATTTTCAAGACCCAGCTGCGCGCGATTCTCCGTGCCAGTGCGCATGGCAATGTGAAGATCATGTATCCGATGATCAGCGGAATGAACGAGTTGCTCCGTGCCAATAAAGTGCTGGATGCGGTGAAGCAGGAGCTCAGAGATAAGGACGAAGCCTTCGATGGATCGATCGAAGTCGGCGCGATGGTCGAGGTGCCGAGTGCTGCAGTTATTATCGATTTACTCGCAGCGGAGACAGACTTCCTCAGTATCGGCACGAATGACTTGATCCAGTATCTCATCGCAGTCGATCGTCTCAACGACCAAGTCGCGCATCTATATGATCCGGCACACCCTGCGGTCTTGCGCACGCTCAAGGCGATTATCGATGGCGGCAATGCGGCCAACACGCCAGTCAGCGTCTGTGGCGAAATCGCGGGCGATCCAATCTACGCCGGACTATTGCTTGGCATGGGAGCAGACTCTCTGAGCTTAACCTCAAGCCTATTGCCTGAGGTCAAATATTTCATCCGTCACATCAATAAGTCGGAAGCCGAGGCGCTTGTTGCCGAGGTTATGCAGCTCGGTGATTCTGCCGACGTCGTGCAAAAACTCGAAGCTTTCCGCCAGAAAGCGCTCGGCGATTTGGCATAGAGTGAGGTTCTGGTCTGTGGCGTGCGAGTGAAATGCCCTTCGGGTGCTTGCTCGCGCCCGATGGATACAAAACGTGGACGGTTACTCGCCGGACGACAATCCCAAGAACGACTTAATCGCTTCTTTGATCGGTTCGATGGCTTCGACCCCTTGCGTCACGACGATGTAGACGATAAACGCATACAGGACGACAGCACAGCAACCGACGGCAAAAGCTGCAATGGCCAGCAAGCCATCTTCTTCGGAGAGCCCCACGCCGATCATAAAGATGACCATGGCGGGGAAGGTATTAGTCAGCGGGATCGGTAGCATCATCAGGCAGGCCATGATGCAGATGACGACTGCGAGTGCCGCTTGTCCGGCGCGACCACGAATCCACTTTTGTCGTGGGCGGATGAAGCGTTCGATCTTGTGTAGGAATTTTGAAGCACTACCCAGCATGGTGTTGGCTAGTTTCGGCTTGATGCGGATACTGCCCAATTTCTTCGGCAGCCAAACCGCAGAGCGGGCACTCATCATTTGTAGCGCAATGAGGGCGATGACGATGCCGAACGGCGTACTATAGCCCGGTGCGGGCACGGGGAGGGCGCTCGGCAGCGAAAGGACGATCAGCACCAGGCCGAAGCCTTTTTCGCCGACCGCTCCGGTGATCTCACTGATAGAGAGCCCGCGTTCGTCTTCGGTTTGCAAAAGTCCCTTTAGGGTCTCACCTAATGGGAGAGAGTCTGGCGCGTCGTCGGTTGTTTGCATTTGCGATTCAGTCGATAGGTAGAAAAGTATTGGCCATTCTTAATGCCGACTTGATACAACTGCGCAACCATGAAACCCACGTCCACATCACCTGTTCGCCCTTTAGTGGCGCTCTATGGTGGCAGCTTCGATCCCGTGCATAGCGCACACCTTATGGTGGCGCAGGCAGCGCAGGTGCAACTGAACCTGGACAAAGTGGTCTTTATCCCCGCCGCGCGTTCGCCGCTCAAAGCCAACACGGTGATTGCCAGCGATGCGGATCGCATCGAGATGCTGCGCCTCGCGACTGCTGCCGAGCCCCGCTTCGAAATCGATGCCTCCGAAATCGAGCGCGGAGGCACCAGCTACACCTTCGAAACGGTCAACGAGTATCGACGTCTGCACCCCGAATGCCGCCTATATTGGATTATCGGCGCTGACCAAGTGGAGCTGCTTCCGCAGTGGCACCGGATCGAGGAAATCGCCGTGCAAGTGACCTTCATTCTCCTGCGCCGCCCCAGCTATACGGTAGCCGCTCCGCCGATCGCAGGGCTTCGAACGATCGAGATCGAGGCTCCACTCATGGGGCACAGTTCCAGTGAGATCCGCCGCCGCCTAGCCGAAGGTGAGGCTGTCGCCGACTTGCTCCCTCCCTCAGTTGAGGCTTTCATTTCCTCCCAAGGCCTCTATACCCCTTGAGATTACACAGATTACTATGACCAAAAAAGCCAGTAAACCGGAGAACCGCACCCTCGAAGAGATTCGCTGTGCGATCACAGCCATCGAAGATAAAAAGGGAGAAGCCATCCGTGTACTCGATGTGCGTGGAAAATCGACGATCACCGACTATTTGATTTTAGTCACCGGCACTTCAGATCCCCACGTCAAGGCGCTCAAAGGCGCGCTCGATCAAGCTCTGAAAGAGGCCAAGGTGCAATTGATCGGCGAAGACCGTGCCCTCGGCAGCGGCTGGCTCGTGGTCGATGCATTCGACTTTATGGTTCATTTACAAACAGAGGAGATGCGCGATTTTTACCGTCTCGATCAACTCTGGAAAGATGCCCCTGAAGTGACACTGTGAATCACTTATTTTACGTTTCACTCTGCTAGGGATGTAGCCGAAATCGTAAGATTTTGGAACAGGCTACTCTTTCACGCTAGATCGCCCAAAGTCTCACGACTTCGGCTACACAAAAAGACTCAATTCATTTATTCTAGACTAGGCCATGAATACAATACTCATCCTTTTCGTCTGTCTGCTCATCCTCAAGCTCGGCACGAGCATTGTGCTCGACCTGCTGAATCTCCGCTATGCGCAGGCGCGCTCGGGAGAGGTGCCGGAGAGCTTTCGCGATTTTATCGATCTCCCGACGTATCAGAAGTCGATCGAGTACACTGCCGCCAAGACGCGCTTCGGCATCATCAGCGATCTTTACGATGCGGCGGTACTCGCGCTCGTGTTGCTGCTTGGCATTCTGCCTTGGTTCTACGAGCTGTTCACCGGCTGGTTCGGTGCTGGAATTTGGGGGCAAGCCTTGGTTCTGTTTTTGATCGGTATCGTTCTGGGCATTCCTTCGATGCCTTTCGATTGGTGGGGCACCTTCAAGCTCGAAGAACGCTTCGGCTTCAACAAGAGCACCCAAAAGCTTTGGGTTATTGATAAGATCAAGGGAACGCTCATCGGCTTCGTGATCGGCTATCCTTTGCTCGCACTGCTCATTTATTTGGTGAGCGCGGCAGGCGCACTCTGGTGGGTTTGGGGCTTTTCGGTGTTTTTCCTTGTTCAACTCATCATGGTCGTCGCGTATCCGATGTTTATTATGCCGTTGTTTAATAAGCTGGAGCCGATGGAAGAGGGCGACCTCAAGACACGCCTCTTCGCGTTGGCCGACCGAACCGGCTTTCAAGCGCAGACGATTCTCGTCATGGATGGCAGTAAGCGCTCAGGGCACTCCAATGCATTCTTTTCCGGCTTCGGGCGTTTTCGCCGTATCGTGTTATTCGATACACTCATCGAGCAAATGGAACCGGACGAACTGGAAGCCGTCCTTGCGCACGAGATTGGCCACTATAAGCTCGGGCACATCCCCAAGATGATGGCCATGGCCGCGTTCTCCTCGCTCGGTATGTTTGCCGTGCTTGGTTGGTTGGCAAATGCTGACTGGTTCTCGAAAGCCTTTCATTTCGGTGTCTCGGCCGAGGGGCAGATCGTGCCTGTTTTATTGCTCTTCATGCTCTTGAGCGGATTAGTTACGTTCTGGTTGTCGCCTTTGACCAGTCGCTTGTCGCGCAAGCACGAGTATGAGGCCGATGCTTTTGCGCGTGACGCGATGGGCAGTTATGCACCTCTTTCGCAAGCGCTGCGCAAGCTCCACAAAGAGAATTTAAGTAATTTGACGCCACATCCGATTTACAGTAGCTTCCACTATTCACACCCCACACTCGTCGAGCGCGAAGCTTCTTTACGTTCTGAATAATTAGTCGATCCATTACCCCACCTGTTATGCAGCGATTCTTTCGTTTTTGCTTCCTTGGCTTTGCACCGCTGGTGCTACTAGCCACCCTTTCTGCTCAAGATCTACGCATTGCCACCTATAACTTGAATAACTATCTGGTCATGGATCGTCATGTGGGGGCACGTTGGCGTCCATCGTATCCCAAGCCTGAGAATGAGAAGGTGATTATTCGCCAGATCATAAAAGAAGCTTCGCCGGACATTTTGGTTTTACAGGAGATGGGCTCGGTAGATTTTCTCGAAGAGCTACGCGCCGATATGGCTCGTGTTGGGATCCACTATAATTATGCCGTGCACATGAAGGGAGTCGATCCCGACCGTCACCTTGCTGTGCTTTCAAAACGCGCCCCGCAGGAGGTGGTGAAGCATCAGGATCTCGATTTTAAGTATTTTGACGGTCGCGAAAATGTGAAGCGCGGCATGTTGGAAATGTCCTTCGAGTTGGAGGATGGGCAAAAGTTTCAGCTCTTCGCCGTACATCTCAAAAGTCGCTATGCTGAAAACAAGAAAGATGCGAAGTCCGAATTACGCCGCGTGCGCGAGGCCGAAGCTTGTCGAAACCGATTGATCGAGCGAACAATTGAGCAGGGGCACTCCCAGTATTTAATCGCTGGCGATTTTAACGACCATCCGAGTAGCTCAGCGCTACGCCGCTTTTATCGTCGGGGGAATCTCGAAATCGGTTCCTTGGTGTCGGCCGCCGATAGTCGTGGGGAAGTGTGGACTTATTTCTACGAAAAAGAAGCCCGCTATGAGGCTGTCGATGGCTTCGTCGCCTCGCCGGAGATGATGCTGCGCGTCAAAGCAGGCCGAGCGCATATCGTCGACAGCCCCGGCGCGTTGTCAGGTAGCGATCACCGTATGATCTATCTAGATGTCGTCGAGCCTGCGACGCCCGCTGCGCCAATCGGCGGGCAGTAGTGGCGACAGTCGCCATATGTTCTATATCCGCACTGCGAGTTAGGTGCTGCGACGACGGCGGCTGAAGCCGCCGCTACGAGTTCCGCTGCCGGCGCGCCTCGTAGAGGCAAACTGCCGCCGCTGCGGCGACATTGAGCGAGTCCGCTTGGCCAGCCATCGGGATGCGGATTTTGTGCGCCGCCTTTTCCAGCCAGTAGGGCATCAGACCGTCGCTCTCGCTGCCCATGAAGAGGGCGATGCCTTGGCAGTAGTCGACGTCCCAGTGTAGCTTCTCGGTGTCGGGCGTGGTGGCGCAGCAGACGATCTTATTCGCGTCTAGCCATTCGGTGAGCGACTCGCGACTCGTCGAAACAATGGGCAGGGCAAAGAGTAAGCCCTGTGAAGAACGAATCGCGTTCGGGTTATAGAGATCGAGCACACAGTCCACCAGAATGACCGCATCGACGCCCGCACCGTCCGCACTACGCAGGATCGCGCCGAGGTTGCCGGGCTTTTCGATGCCTTCGAGCACGAGCAAGAGCGGCGGGTTGCTTAGCTTGAAATCGGAGAGCACATTGTTTTGCTGCACGGCAATGGCCATCAGCCCGTCGGGTCCCTCCCGGTGTGAAGCCTTTGTGAAGGCGTCTGCGCTCATGCCGATCACGGGGAAGTCATTTTGTTTTCTTTGGCCGTCGATGAAGTCCGTATGTTCCTCACTCGGAAAGAAATCGCTGCAGTAATACAAGTGCGTCAGCTCAAAGCCAGCGGTCAGCGCATGCCCGATCTCGCGTAGGCCTTCTACGAGGAAGCGCGATTGGCGGTCGCGGTGCTTGCGTTCGCGGAGCTTAACGAGGTTTTTGACCTGATCGTTTTGTCGACTTTGAATGTAGAAATCTTCCATGTGAGTGGTGCCTGCGGATTTTTAGGATTGCAGGATGCCTAAGCATACGGGAGGGCATGGGGATGCAAGTGCCAAAAAATTTCGTGGCAGAGCCTTTTGAGTATCATCAGGAGCTGGAGTTCACAATCGATAGTCTGACCAATCTCGGGATGGGAGTTGGCCGTGTGGACGGCTGGGTTGTCATGGTGCCCTTCGTCATCCCCGGCGAACGGGTCAAGGCGAGAGTCTTTCGCAACTTCCAAAACTATTCCGACGCCGACCTGGTCGAAGTGCTCGAAGCCTCGCCTGACCGCATCGAGCCGAAGTGCCCGCTCTACACGAGCTGCGGCGGGTGCCAGTATCAGCATATGACCTACGAGCGACAGCTCAAAGAAAAGACGCAGCACGTCGAAGAGCTCATGGAAAAGCTCGGCGGTATCGAATTTCCGGTCGATCTGGCGCATGGCTCGCCCAAGGAATATAACTACCGCTCTAAGATCACGCCGCACTACAATCGTCCCGATCGTGACGGTTCGCAGCCCATCGGTTTTCTCCAGTATGGCCGTCGCAATCAGATTATCGACGTCGACCATTGTCCGATCGCAACCGATGCGATCAACGCGGCGCTGCCCGAAGCCCGCGACGAAGCCCGCCGTGCCGGTGGTAAAAAGCGCCGACAACGCGGGGGCACACTTCTTATGCGCCATGTGCTCGAAGGAGTGATCAACGACCCGCAGGACATTGTTTCCGAGCGCGTAGGGGAGGTCACTTTCCAGTTCAAGGCCGGCGAGTTCTTTCAAAATAATCCTTTCATTCTGCCCGAGCTCGTCGAGCACGTCGCCACGGAGGCTTCCGCCGAAGGTGCGCGCTACTTGGTCGATGCCTACTGTGGAGTGGGGCTCTTTGCGCTTTCAACAGCCAAGAGCTTCGAGCAAGTGGCTGGGGTCGAGATCAGCGAACCCGCCGTGCGCTGGGCGCAGGCCAACTGCAAAATCAGCGGCATCAAGAACGCCCGTTTCGTCATCGGTAAGGCCGAGGCCATCTTTAACGGCCTTAAATTCCCTGCCGATGAGACGGCCATGGTCATTGACCCCCCGCGCAAAGGCTGTGATGAGAGCTTCCGCCAGCAGTTGCTTCAGTATCGCCCTCAGCGCCTCGTTTACGTATCCTGCGACCCGGCCACTCAGGCGCGTGATATTAAGGAATTCATCGAAGGCGGTTACAAGATCACCCGTATCCAACCCTTCGATCTATTCCCGCACACTCGACACATTGAGAACGTCGTTTCGCTGAGTCTGGTCTAGGGGTTCGACAAGTAATTTTTTTATGGGGCAGACTCACGGGGGATGTAGCTGAAGTCGTAAGACTTTGGACGACTCGCCCGTAACGTGCCGCCTGTTCCAAATTCTTACGAATTCGGCTACGCTCGCAGTTCCGCTTCCCGTCAAGCCCCAGAATGTGAATAACTCCTAAAAAAAGGTTGACGACGCCGCAGCCAGAGCCATTTTCACGCCTTTTCAATTAACCAACCAAAGAATTTCTATGTCACTTGAAGTAAAAGTCCGTAAAGGCGAGCCCATGGAACGTGCGCTCCGCCGCCTCAAAAAGCGCCTCGACCGTGAGGGTGTTATCCGCGATGTGCGCGCTAAGCGTTACTTCGTAAAGCCTGCTCAAGCGAAGCGCCGTAAGAAGAAGGAATTGGATTTCAACAACATGCTTCGCGTTCGTTACTCGAACATGTAGTTTTCTAAGTTGCAGCGCTCGCCGCTTGCAGCACATTAAGTCCCGGCTCGTATTGTACGCGCCGGGATTTTTTTTTGAAGTTATGTCCGATATTCTAGACCGTCTATCACTTTCGACCTGCTGGTGCTCCGCCCGACATACGGATGGCTATGAGATGGTGGAAGAGATGGTCGGTCTCGGTTTTAAACGGATCGAGCTCAGCCACGGTATCCGTCTCTCACTCGTGCCTGGCATTCTAAAGGCGGTCGAAGAGGGCATTGTTGAAATATCTTCGGTGCATAACTTTTGCCCTTTGCCCGGTAGTGTGCAATACGCCGCGCCCAATCTCTACGAGCCCTCCGCGATCGATTCCCGCGAGCGTAACCTGTGGCAGCGCTACTCGATGCAGACGCTCGATTTTGCCAATAAAGTCGGTGCCGATCGCGTCGTCATGCACTCGGGCAGTGTTTCCTTTTTCTTTTTCTCGCCCGAGGCGCGCCTCGAAAAGTGGATCGATGAGTCCGGGATCTCCGCGCACGAGCTCTCTGAAGATAAAACCTTCTTGAAACGTCGCGATAAAGCGATGAAGGCTATTCGCAAGGCCTCCGTAAAGACGATGCTACGAATTAAGGAGAACTACGGGCAGCTGCTGCCTGAGGTCAAGTCGCGCGGCCTCAAACTCTGCCTTGAAAACCGCGAGGGCATGGAAGAGATGCCGATCGATGGGGATTACGACGACTTTCTGGAAAGTCTGAACGAGCCGGAGCACGCCGTCTATTGGCATGATTGCGGCCACGCCCAGATCAAGCACCAGCTCGGTCTGCTCGACCACCGTGCGCATCTCGAAAAAATGTCGCTCCGTCTCGGCGGCTTTCATATCCACGACGTGTCCGAATCGGGGCGCGACCACCAAGTGCCCGGCACCGGCACGATCGACTTTAAGATGATCGCCGAGTTTGTTCGCCCCGAGCACACGCTCGTGCTGGAGCTCAGTCCCAAGTTGACGACGGAGCAAGTGCTGGCCTCGCGAGAATACATTGCGCAGGTTCTGAGCTAGAAACTCTGAGAACCTCTTGCTGAAGCTCGCTGCGGTTTGGAGTGTCGATGCCATTTATCCATCTCTGTGTGTGGTGGTGAAATTTCGCATAAGCAGATCTAATGTTTTGTTTGTGTTTCGATTGTTTCAGAATTGGGATCCGTAACTGCGTTCGATTCGGTTTGTCACGTGGGGGATTAACTTCAGCTTAACGCGATGTGGCCAAAATTGTCTTTCTACCTTACCCCCTTTTTATTCATACATTCAGCGGTTCTGCTTGCTGAAGACTTTTCTGATCAGGACGGAGACGGCTTTATCGATCCCATCGAAATGCGTTACGCCTCAAATTACTGGGCGTTCAGTGATCCCGACGAGACTCCAGCTCATGGTGTGCCTATCATTGTCGGACAGACCGAGGCGATCGATGCGGTGCAACGTTTCCCCGAGCTGGACAATGCCGTAAACATCGATGCCGGTGGTTTCGGTGAACAGCAATACGTGCTCATCTTAAAAGGTGATGGCAAAGTCGCCAGCTGGTCGCTATATGGCGCGGCCTCAATAGAGGAGAATTTATACGGATCGAACCAATGGATCGGCACGCATCCGCGCCAGTGGGAGGGCATCGTCGATATTGAGGTGGCCCCCTTTGGCCTCTTTGGGATCGGGACCGACGGCACAGTGAGTGCGTGCGGCGAAGCTTGGGCGGTAAATGCCGTGGAAAACTTCGGAGGCTTGCGCGAAATTGAGACCTCTTACGATAGTTTAATTGTCGTCACCTTGTCTGGAGCAATAAAGACAGAGACAAATGGAGATTGGGAGAACCCGGAAGTTCCGGATCTACTTGCGTCGGATTCCGAGGAGTTCGAGGGATTACTCGGTGGGGTTGCTGCGGGCAAGGAAACCTTCTGGGTATTGGGCAGCGAGAGAGGCGTCAAAGCGTGGGGCAATGCGACAGAGTTAGCGAAAATGGATTATAGTTTATTTGCCAGCTATCCACTGGCTGCCATTTATATATCCCCCACGCACGCGGCGGGAATCAGTATATATCGCTCCGGCTCCGCTGTGCCGTTTGGAGACGATGCTTCGGGAACGGTGCTGAGCCCCAGTTACGGCTCATTTACGACAACGCCCGGAGCGGCCAATGCGTTTTCGAGCCTATCGGAAGTCGGTTACGAAACAACCGCCTCGTTGGATTTAGATTCCCCCAACGCGCCGGATCATTGGCAGTTTCAACGCTTAACATCTTCGGACAGTGCGCTCTTTGGCATCCTTCAGGATGGCACGCCGCTGGAATGGGCCGTGGTTGACGAATTGGGGCTGAACTCGCCCGCCGAGCTCAATGACGATTTCTGGCAGGATCTTAATTGGCTCGATCTCACGAATCTACCCATTGCCACGCTCGATAGCATCGAGCGGGCGATCAATTTACAAACACTCTACTTTGAAGGCACTACAGTACGCGATCTATCGCCCTTAGAACAGTTGGATTACTTGACTGAGCTCAACGCAAGCGACACTCCGGTTCTGGATCTGAGTCCACTCGCGTGGCACTACTTCGATTCGTCCAGTTTCATTGGTACCGCAGCGGTCGAGGTCAATAACGAGCTACGCACCGCATTCGGCTACGAGATGCGGCGCATCTACGCTGAGTTTCTGGCGAGAAACGGCTCTGAATCTTGGCAATCAACAGCAGAAGCCCCCGCATGGTGGCATCAGTTCGATGCAGGTCTCGCCGAACTGATTCGAGTCAACGGATATTTCGTGTGGGGCGGGCTAGAGAGTCTGTCGAGCATCATCCATCTAAACAGCGACATTTTGGAAGCCGAGGGTTTAGAGCTCACCAGCTTGCAAGGCGTAGCACTCTTAAGTGGGTTGCAGGAATTGACTGTGCCGGACCAGAAAATCACTGACATTTCCAGTATCGCTAATCTCCCCCAGTTAGTAACCATCGATTTAAGTAACAACCCATTGGTGGACTTTTCCTCACTACTCCGCCTACGCGCATTACAGTCGGTCGATATTAGCAACACAGGTGCTGCCGAAATCCTCGACGCGGCATCGGAAGAAATGCCGGTTCGCCAGCAGCTGGTGGCGATTCTTGACGAACTGGAACGCCGGGGCGTCTCAGTGACAAATTCCAGCGCGAACGCGCGCGACGACTGGGAACTTCACTTTGATGCACAAACTGCCGCGGCCATTCGTGATGATTTACGCATCTCCGACACTGCATTAACTTTCGAAGATCTTGAAAATGTCCACGAGTTCATTCCAGATGAATACGACTTCGAAATCACCGATCTCTCCGGTTTGCAATACGCTTGGCAGATTCAGGAGATACGCTTGCAAGAACAAGCGGTCACCGACCTGAGCCCCTTGAAGGATCTTCCGTATCTGAGCCGCCTCTATATGCAGCATTATTCCAATGAGGATCGCGGAGCTCGCTTGGCCGACCTGTCTCCCTTGGAGGGGCACCCCAGCTTGGAGCATCTCGAGCTGAACGGGAGCAACGTGCTGGACATCAGTCACCTGGTGAATCTGCCGCTGCTTGAGCATTTGGAACTGCACGATACTTTCTTTGCTGATCTTCTGACTTATGGCGATTTAGAGAATCCTGCCTTTCAAGACGCTGATGCGACGGTCAATGCGCTCGAGGCGAGTGGCGTGTCTGTCTATGCAAGTGGAGGTAATCGTGACGATTGGTGGCGTGTCTTCGAGCCAGCGCTCGGACGTGCTTTACTGGACGAAGCTCCTTATTGGACGCTTGATGATTTAGAGAATGAGCAAATTCTGTCTCTCAATGGTCGTGGCATCCGCGATCTGAGTGGCATGCAGCACATGTATCAATTGGAGGACATCGATCTCGCAGATAATGTCATATCAGATCTGAGCCCATTGTCCGCACTGCTCGGGCTTCGGTCGGTTGATCTGCGTAACAACCCCGTAGTCGTCCTCGATCCGCTACTCAATTTGCAGTCTTTGCAGGAACTCAATTATGACAGTACCGGAGCTGCGGAGTTGGGTAATTATTTTAGTTTTGATTACGGGTCAGTATGTGAGCGTGTGCGGCAGACTATCGCCGCTTTAGAGCAGAAGTTGATTAGCGTCCAGGGGATTGCGTACGACCCGCGCGATGACTGGTGGAGGCAGATGGATTCGACATTGTCTGCGTGTGTCCTTGAAGAAGAGGGTCGCGCAGATTATGCACTAGGCCTTTCGGATTTGACTCAGATTCAAACATTAAGTGCGTCCTCTGAGCGCTTATTACCGATTGAAGACCTGAGTGGTGTCGAGTATATGATGGGGCTGGAGGAGCTCAACCTTCCGAATCAGCTCATTACCGATTTAAGTCCAGTGAACTGGTTGACGAGATTGCGAACGCTCGATGTGAGCAACCCCGAGCTTAAGTGGCCGATGAACCGAGTCTCTGCTCTGGAGTCATTGGAAGGCCATGGTGAATTATCGACAGTTATATTGAGCAACACGGACGTCTTAGAGCTCGAAGCCCTTCTCACAATGCCAGTTCTGAGCAGTGTCGAAATCGGAGGTACGTTCGCTGACGAACTTTTGGCCGATGGGGCGCAAGACAACCCATATGCTCAAAGCGTTCGCCAGGTGGACAGTTCTTTTCAGGGAACTCTAGTTTCCGGCAGCATCGACCGTTCCGACTGGTGGCGTGTTTTTGATCCGGCTCTCGGTGCGGCCTTAGCAGACGGAGAGGCCAGTTCGGGGCAGTTGACGCTTCCGTTTTTGGAGGAAATACGATCTGTCTACGCTGCGGAACAGGGCATTGAGTCGCTTGATCACATCGGCTTACTCTTTGGGTTGGATACACTTGAGATCAGCTCAAATCCAATCACGGATCTGAGCCCACTCGCCGAGCTGCCCAATTTACGAGCCCTCTCGCTTGATTGGGTCGGCCTTTTCGCGGGCACAGTCCTTGATATTGAGCCACTCGCCACGATGCGCAGCCTACAGGTTCTGGATCTGAGTGATAATCCATTACTCGATATCGAACCCTTGCTTGCTTTGCCCTTGCTGCAGTCAGTCGACCTTCGTCTTACTTTCGTTGCAGACCAACCCGATAATCCTTCTTACTGGAGTTTCAAGGTTTTGGAGAATAGGGGCGTTGCAGCATCTGCCGATTCGCAGTCTCGAAGCGACTGGAACCGACTCTTCGATTTGAACCTAGCCGCCGCTATCAACCAAGCACTGAGCTATCCCACAGGTTTCTGGTTCTCGCTGAATGATTTACAACAGCTGACTCAACTCGACGCCTCAGGCGCCGGAGTCGAGTCGCTTGACGGTCTTGAATTCGCCGAGAATCTCGAATCCCTGAACTTGGGGAACAATTATATCACAGACCTGAGCCCTCTAGCTTCACTGAGTCAGCTGAGAGTTCTGAATCTTGAGACGGACATACAGCAACATCCGGATAGGAACTTGTTTAAAGATCTCAGCCCACTGGCCAACCTGTGGTCGTTGCAGGATTTGAATTTACGCGGCACAGCCGCAACGGACTTTTCCGTTTTGTCTGAATTGCCGTCTCTAAACCAAGTGGATCTTCAAGATACAACCTTCGATCCCAATTCAGAATTAGGAAATCGGCTCAGTGCCTTGGGCATTAGCGCTTCAGATGGAGGGGCAGTGGATGTGTCTAGGATTCTAGCGCCGTCGCTTTATAGCGCGATCCTGCGGAACAATGGACAAATTGATTTGAATCAAACCCATTTGATATTGGATGATTGGGGGATCACCAGTTTGGAGGGGATCGGCCTCTTTGCTCAGTTAAGTGAACTCTCCTTACGGAATAACCAGATCAGCGACCTCTCGCCGCTCCGAGGCATGTCGGAGCTGGGTGATCTCGATGTAGATAACACTTTTTATGATCCTGGGGATCCGGGTATCTATGGCAATCAAGTCAGTGATCTCTCTGTTTTGGCAACCTTGCCTAAGCTAGAAGTCTTTAAAGCAGAGGCCAATTTGATCTCCGACATTAGTCCCTTGTTGGACTGTGCGCGACTCATCGCAGCTCAGCTTGAGAATAATTTTCTTATAGAGACGGTATCCGGATACGAATCGCCCGACGATCTGATCTTAATGCGTTTGGCTGCGAAAGGTGTCAGTGTGGACGCATACACATTACGTGAAGATTGGCATCGCATTTTTTCCGATCCTGTGTTGGCCGCTTATTTCGTAAATGCTCGTGAATACGATCTAATAGATGCCTACAATGTCTACATCGATCAGCCAGTCTATGATCTCACTGGCCTAGAGAAGTGCTACAATCTTCAGACTCTTGAGCTAGGTGAATCGCGGGTGCAGGATCTGAGTCCCTTGTTGAACCTACGACAATTGCAAGAGTTAAAGCTAAATCGCGATAGCTTAGGTACCGATCATCTGCTATCTGATTTATCATCATTGTCAGCGCTCTCGAATCTGGGCTCTCTCGAAGTGCGTAACCAGGGCGTCAGCGAGCTCTCAGTTCTGGCTCAGCTGCCTGCACTTTATCAGGTTGATCTAACGGGTAACTATCTTGACCTGCGCCTAGGGTCTGCATCCTCGGAAATCATTGATAGCCTGAGTGGTCAAGTGAGCTTCACGCTCGGTGATCAGCGCGATATCTGGTCACACATCACAGACCCTGGTTTGGAGCGGGCGATTCGTGAGCATTTCAATCTGCTTCCCGATGAGGCGATCACCCAGCTACACTGGGAAAATCTTAGTGGCCTGATCGCTCCCGGTTTTGGCATTGAAGATATTAGTGAGCTTACCTTGGCTAACAATTTGGTCGGACTGAACTTGATGGGCAATCGTATCACGGACACCTCGGCCTTAAGTGTTCTGGAAGATTTACGTATTGTGAATCTATCGAATTCCGAAGCTTTCCCAGAAATGGGCAACATGGTGGACGACCTTTCTGTCTTTCAAAATAGCGATGGCTTGGAAGTACTTTACTTAGATGGAAATCTAGTCTCTGACCTGTCTCCGTTGCTGGGCATGCGTAACTTGGAGCGTATCGATCTCGACGGCAATCCGCTCGATCTACGGGAGGGTTCGGATACGGTGCGTCTGCTCGCGGTTCTTCAGGAGCGTGGCACGTCAGTGACATACGATGACCGCTATCGCACGGGCAAGAGCGATGGGATCACTTTGGTGGAGTCGAACCCTAGTGCCTACGACCTCTTTACGGAGAATCAGCTGAGAGGTCTCGCGCTGGGCAAGCCAACGCTTGAGCTCAATGACCAAGGTAAATTCGAACTCAAACTCGATGTCTATGAGAGTGTGAATTTGATCGAATGGTTCCCTGGCAGCGGAAGCTTTGAAGAAGTGGATGGTCAGTTTATCTGGAAGCCCACCAATCCCGGCGACACTTTGTTCTACACAATCGAGGCGCAGTAGTAGGCAGCGGTCGACCCCGCTGGCGCGAACTCGCTACCGAGAATACGAAATTCTGGTAGCGATGCGACGCTAGTCGCGTCTCCTCGCAGTGTTCGCTCAGTGTCGATCTCGCTGACTTGTGTTCGCTACCAGGACGGCAATCCTCGACGGGGATGGATTTAGGTGTGTCGTTGTGACGCTCTGTAACGATGGCGCAGTTGGTATCGCTTGTATGTGTCAATATGTCGCATCCGTTTAGTTGTCTTTATTTCGTAAGTTGTTGATATACAGCTATAATTGACGAAGGTATCGCGCTGGCACGTGCTTTGCAGTATTTAAGGTGCAGTTTAACCAACACAGAAAGGAAACAATACCATGAAACTCATACGATACGCATATCCACAATCGCAGGCCTCCAGTGCCTTCAATCGTCTCTTTGACCTGGGCGCTCCCACCATTGGGCGCTTCGGTTCGATTCTCGACGACTTTTTAGGCGCGGACGCAGGCTTCAACCAGCCCGCTGCGGATCTCTTCGAAGACGGTCATAATTTTTATGCCCGCTTCGAGCTTCCTGGAGTGAGTAAGGATGCGGTCGATCTCGAACTTGAAAACTCGGTTCTGACGATTTCCAGCCAGGAAGAAAGCAAAGAGGACGCGAATGTTTCGCGCACCCGCTTTGAGCGTTCGATCTCCGTGCCGGATGGCGTCGATCTTGAAAAGGTCTCCGCCGAAATGAAGGACGGCATCCTTACTGTCACCATGCCGAAGGCGGAAGCCCGCAAGCCTCGCCAAATCAGCGTCAAATAATTCAACACAATGAAAGGAACACACATTATGAGCACAGAACTCGATACCCTCCAAACACCTGAGAAGAAGGCACAAGCACGTAGCTGGCGCCGTCCACAATACGACGTCAGCGAAAATGAGGACGCCTTCAGCGTCCGTGTCAGCCTGCCCGGCGTGAGCCGCGACGGCGTGGACATCTCGCTTGAGGACGACACGTTGACTGTCGTCGGCACACGCACCAACGATGTGCCCGAAGGCTGGCGCCCGCTTCGCCGCGAACTGGAAACTGGCGACTACCGCCTGAGTCTCCGGCTCAACGTGCCGGTCAACGAAGCCAAAATTAAGGCACATGTGGCCGACGGCGTCCTCGATCTGAGCTTGCCCAAGGCGGACGAGGTCAAGCCGCGCAAGATCAAGGTCAGTTAAGGAACAATTGGTTAGTTAGGTACATAGGGCGGGGCGCGAGCCTCCGCCCTATTTTTTTTATCTTTGAATCACTGGATCCTTTTCAAAGGTGATTCGCAAATGCGCGAAGCGCCCAAGCTACTCGCCCTTGAAATATTCGCGATACTCCGGTGTGAACATTTGCCCTTGAAGGAAGTTCTCGAGATCATCCGGGCGTTCGATTTCAGCGAGACCCAGAGCCCATGCTTCTTCAGCCACGGCCATCGCGATGCGCAAGGACACTCGACGGATATGATTCAATTCCGGATAGACGCGTCCACAGGCCAGATCACTTTCCTGGACTTCCTCGGCCAGAGTCCGCGACGCGGCGAGGAACATGGAATCAGTGACGAGGCGAGACCGAGTGGCCAGCACGCCCAAGCCAACTCCTGGGAAAATATAGACATTGTTCCCTTGTCCGGGTTCGAAGGTTTGTCCACCTCGGGTGACGGGGGCAAAAGGGCTGCCGCTGGCGAAAACGGCTTTGCCGTCGCTCCAAGCATAGGCCTGCTCCGCGGTGCACTCCGCATTGGCGGTTGGGTTCGACAGGGCAAAGATCACGGGGCGCTTGTTGATCGCCGTCATGGCTTCCACGATTTCCTGAGTAAAGGCTCCACCGACGCCGGCTACTCCAATCAGCGCGGTCGGTTGTAGCTCTTTGACTGCGGAGAGAAGATCCGGGACAAAGGTGCCTTCGTGGGCAAAAGGCTTTTTATGTGACGGCAAGGTGTCCCCGCGGCCTTCTACCAGCAATCCCTTGGAATCGACGAACCAGCATTGACGGTGAGCGGTTTCGGAGTCGACGCCTTCGCTCTCCAATGCCTTCACAAATAGTTCGGCGATACCTGTGCCGGCTTCGCCAGCCCCAAGGAAAAGAAGCTTTTGATCTTGTAATGAAGTTCCGGTCAGACGTGTGCTGGCCATGATTCCCGAGAGAGCGACGGATGCGGTGCCTTGGATGTCATCATTGAAACAGCAGATGCGTTCTTTGTATTCACTAAGTAGCTTGAAAGCGTTAGCGTTCCCAAAGTCCTCGAATTGCAGGAGGGAGTTAGGGAATACCTTACGAGTGGCTTCCACGAACTCTTCCATTAGCTCTTGATAGGCTTCGCCGCGCGTGCGTTTGCGGGGTAGCCCAATGTAGAGAGGATCGTCGAGGAGGTTTTCATTGTTGGTGCCGACGTCTATGGTGATGGGTAAGCAGTAGTAGGGATGTAGTCCCGCGCAAGTGGTGTAGAGTGCCAGCTTTCCGATGGGGATTCCCATGCCCAGAGCTCCAAGGTCACCCAGTCCGAGGATGCGCTCTCCATCGGTCACCACGATCATGCGAACGCCCCGGTGTGGCCAGTGGCGCAGAATACTTTCGATGCGACCTTTGTCCTCGATCGTGATCCAGAGACCACGTGGGCTTCGGAAGATGCCGCTATACTCCAAGCAAGCCTGACCGACTGTCGGGGTGTAGATGATCGGCATCATCTCCTCCAGATTGTCGAGGAGAAGACGATAGAACAGCGTCTCGTTGCGTTGCTGTAGGGAGATTAGGAAAATATACTTATCCAAGTCGCTCGACTTGGCCCTGAATTGCATCAGCGCGCGTGTCAGTTGTGCCTCCATGCCAAAAATACGTGGCGGCAATAGGCCACGCAGACCGAGCGCATCTTGCTCTTCGCGACTGAAAGCGGTTCCCTTATTCAGGAGCGGCTTGTTCATTAAGGCAGTGCCCGATGGAAAATCAGACAGTCCTATTGGAGAAAGTTGTGAGTTTGAGACATTAGGAGTCATGCAGGAGGTTTAGAAAAACCATCACTGGTTGTGCAATGCCTCCTTGAAGCGGGTCATGAAGTATTAGGCGTGGACGCATCGGTGATTAGGCACGGATCAGCGTGAGGATACGCTCAATGCGTTGTCAAAGCCATCTGTCTATCTTGTGACCGCTCCGCTCTTCGGTGTCGTTGGATGGTTCCGCTAGGCGCTCACGGGATCGGATCCTCTGCATGCTTCGCAGATGCAGACGGCGTCACCGTCGACGACTTTATAGCGGAAGTCGCGGTCGGGGTGGCTTATATCGCTCGCGCCACATTGAGCACAGGTATGGAGTGCCTGGCTCTGGAGCTCGCGTTGTTTTTTCTGAAACGATGTACGGCGTTGGCGACTGACTGCAGACTGCTTGAGCGCGTTTTTAAAAAAGAGTAGGTAACAAAGATACGGCGCCGCAAAGGCGATGCGATGTCCTATCGTCGGCAGACCGAGGAAGGCGATGAAACCGAAAGCAACCAAGGCCCAGGCAATCCATTTTACCTTCATCGGAATGACGAACATCATAAGGAATTGCATGTTCGGATTGACCGTCGCGAATGCGAAGAATGTGGCATAATAGAGAAACTTCGGTAGTACGTAGAGCGTCGCGCCGGGCGAAATGAATTGCCCGATGAAAGCGCCTGCAATGGCGAGCACGATGCAGGTGAGCAAATAGACGTTGAGTCGAAAGAGTCCCCACGCGGCCTCCAGAGTTTGGCTCATCATCCAGAAAATATACCAGAAGAAGGCGAGGAATATGCCTTGAAAGAGCGTGGCCGGTAGAAAGGGCGGAGCGATGAGAAATGAGAACAATCGCCAGAACTCGCCGCCGAGCACGGCCTTGGGGACGAGAAGCACGGAGACAAACTCGACTCGCCCGATGAGAATCGCCGCGTAGATAAAGAGTTGCGCCACGATGAGCGTGAGCACGACATTGGGCACGGCAAGGAAACCAAAGTGCTTTTCCAGCTTATCGAGAAATTTCATAGTGTGTAGCCTTACAAGCTCGGGTCGGGATGCAACTCGATCATCGGTAATTCCCAGATTTTTTCGGGGCTATTCTCCGGTTTGAAGGCAGTGGCCCAATTGCGGGTGAGGCTGCCGAGTGTTTGCAGTTCAGGCTCGCTCCAGCCTTGGGCGTCGACGCTGCGCACGAGGAAGCGGGAGCCCCCCTCGGGCGGACGAGTGACGAATTGGTAGCGCGTGGTTTCACCGTCATCGCTGTGAGGGATGAGCACGGCAGGGTTTCGCTCGAAGGCCAGTTCGAGGATCGTGCGGCCATCGTCGCGTGCAGTGTCGCGTGCGAAGCGCTTGTCATCGCGCGCATCGCGACGGCTGCACCAGACCAGCTCGTGGGCTTGGGCGGCACGCTCGAGGCGATTGGCTAGGGCGAGGAAGTCGCCTTCGAATTTCGGAACGATGGATTGGATCTTGGCGACAAAGGCTTCGCTTGCCACGGGAGCCGGTTCGGGGGCTTCGATGAAAACGACCCCATAGGCATCGATCGCAACGCGGTCGTAAGTTTCTTCGAATTCGTTGCCCCAAGGATTGTGAAAATAGAGTTCTTCTTTGCGGTCGTTGTATCCGATGATGACGCAGCCGTGCCCCATTCCTCCGAAGACATTGGGGCGAAAGGAAACATAGATGGGGCCGGTCTCGAACAGCGCTCTGCGGATTTCTGGAAGCACAGCTTCGGCGAATTCCTTTTCCTTTTTCCAATGCCGGGCATGCCCGCTGAACCCGAGCTTTTCCATGGCTAGGAGCATGTCGCTGGGGTAGGTGCCTTGATTGCTGGCCGACATCTCGGAAGAGAGTTCGGCCACTTGATCCTGATCGGTTTCGATTCCGTGAAAGCCTGCAATCATTGCCGCCGACGCGGGCACGCAGTAGTTGCCCTTTTGTTTGACCATGGGCACGTCCTTTAAAGTATACGATTCGGGGAGTTCGAGCTTGGCTGCTGGGGCTTGCTTGGAGGCGGTCGTTGGCTCGGGTGCCGCTGCTTGAGAGGAGACTGCGGCTTTGAGGCGTGCCTGATCGGCTTCTGATAGTCGATCCCACGATAGTGTGAAACGTAAGCCGTCGGCACGCTCCATTTTCGCGGTTCGCGCTTCGGCGGAGACCTCGATGACACGTGCTTCGATCGCGCGCCCGTCGCTACTTTTCCAGACTCGGGGTTCGCTTAAATCTTCGGCCTGCAGGCATAGTCCGAACCAGCAAACGAGTAATAAGCAGATCCTATATGTGAAGGTGGAGGGCGATGCTCCGTCATTGCCGCAACGGTAGGATCGGCGGAAACGGCGGAGCGTTTCCCTCCAAAGATAACTTGCACAATGATTTTTTATCACGCGCCTAGGGGACGAGTAGAGCCACGCTGTCTTGCAGATTTAACGCACGTGCCAAAGTGTATTCGAAAACGCGTGTATCGCCGTTCCGGGAGACCCAATCGAGCTGAATCTTCGCATCATCGTATGCGCCATCTGCGCGAAGTTTGAGGCCGATGTAAGTATGGGCTTCTGTTTCTTGCGCGGTGTCTGTGACGAAGCTGATCAGTTCGGCTTCGTTGAAAGTGCCTGTTAGATAATCAATCACGGGGGAAGGCCATTGATTGAGCGGTTTGTTCTGAATGGCGTATTTGAGGGTGGCCTCTGCATTCGCAAGGTCACTTGTTTCCAGATAGGCGAAGTAGGCGATCAAAAGCGGGTAGGCGGAGCTCTCGCTTTCTTTATTATACATCAGGGTGGCCTGCTTTGCGGATAGCGCAGCTTCGCCAAATTCCCCACGGCACATTTGTGTCCACGCCAAAGACTCGTAGAAGAATCCGTTGATGGGTTGCTCGGCGGTGGCTTGCTGGAAGGAGTTGAGCGCGGTGTCGAAATCTTCCATATTAAATGCGGCGAGTCCGCGACCGTTCCATGCGAAGGCATGCTTTGGGTAGCTCTGCACGATGGCATCATAGGAGGCAAAGGCCTCGGAATGACGTTCCATGTCGGCATAAATCATGGCTTGACCGAGTAGGGCGGAGAGGTCTTGCGCGTTCTCGGCAAGTGCTTGTTGGAAGTGATCGAGCGCGGCACCTGAGTCGCCGGTCTGTAGCAGGTCGTAGGCCTCGGTGACCAAGGGATTCTGCATCAATACAGGATCCGTCGCGAGGCTCTCCTGAGCGTAGCCTAGCGTGCCGCAGCCGATCAACGCGAGTGTGCCGAGGAGCGCTCGCTGTATGCGTTTAAATGGTCTCATTGTTTTCAAAGGTAGCATTCCCGATGCCATAGACAATGTCAATTTACAGGCGCATTTGTTCCCGAGTCATTCGTGCGACAGAGGGAAGTATGCTCGAAGCTATGTAGCCTCGTTGCTTTGCAACGGGGTTCGGGCAAAGTCGTTCGCACTTGGACGTGCATCGTAGGCGGCGGCTCGCTTCAGTAAGCCTTCAAAGCGGTCAATCGTAGCTTGCCACGGATACGTCTCAGCTGTGCGGCGAGCCACGTTGCGTTGAAGCGCGCAGTTGGAAGGATCCCTCGCCATTCGAATTGCGGCGCGAATAAACGCGTCTCGATCGTTGAGGTCTATCAGAAAGCCATTTTCGCCGTCTTTTATAAACTGGCGCCCTGCGGCGTAATCGTAAGTGAGCACGGCGAGTCCGCTGGCCATGGCCTCGATCACGACATTCCCAAAGGTCTCGCTGGTGCTGCCAAAGATGAAGAAGTCGGCTGAGGCATAGTGACGTGCCAGATCTTCGTCGAAGCGCATGCCCGCAAAATGGACTTCCGGCCATTGTTGCTCGAGTTTTTTACGAACGGGGCCATCGCCGACCACGACCATCTTAAGCTCGGGACATTCCTTACGGGCTCGTGTCCATGCTTCAAGTGTAAG
>PPCM01000624.1_pt1 | contig 25924 bp, 23 predicted proteins | sample 1555541 | NCBI WGS metagenome assembly PPCM01 (sample SAMN05284479, study PRJNA326546) | Marine sediment metagenome, whole genome shotgun sequencing project. | isolation source: marine sediment | place: Germany: Wadden Sea | collected 2012-09-05 | reverse complement strand
ATCGCTATTACTCAGAAGTTGACAAAACGATTTCTTTACCGGAGGAGTACAATTTAGGTAAGAGTAAAATTAACGGATTTAGATCGATGTGGTCGATGATTGTTGATGAGTATAAAATGAATGGTGAAGTTGATTTTGATGGCGATATAAGACGCTACTGTGCATTTCAAGTAGTTGGGCATGATATATATTTAATTCATATAAGTTCAAGATAGGGTGGCATAAATGAAAAGCAAAAAACTAGACAAAGTTTTATTGGTATTACTGTTATTGGCGATTATCGTATTTATTATTGTGAATAGCTTTTTTGTTTACAATGATTTAATTCGTTCGTCGAAATCTATTATGTTTAGCGAAATCAACAACTTGGGTAAATCAACAGAAGTCGAGTTTTCAAGATTTATTAATGATGCGGATTTTTATGCATCAACAGATGTTTTTGACGAATTTTATATATATGATTATTATTCTGTAGAGCAACAAAATTCTGTGCGCATGCTGTTGGCCAATTATGAGGATTTGTTAGACAGGATTGTTGTTGTTGGTCCCGACAAATCCATTGAGTTATCGCTTGAGGGAATGAATCATCTTAAAAAGAAGGTTGTAGATGAGGAGTTACCAGGTAATACGATAAAACATGCACGGCTGTTTGATGATGGAAATGAAGCATACTACGTCATCCCGGTTGTTCTAGATGTAGATACAAGTTATAGGGTGTATTATCAGTTGGATATTGAAGGATTCCTAAGCTTGGTTTCGAAAAACTATTATTTTGGAAATAGAATGTGGACATGGTTTATAGATAAAGACGATGAAATATTGTGCTTATCCTATTCTGACGGGTCGAGTAGTGAATTTGATCTTGTCTTGTCTGACGTCGATCATATAAAAGAGCGGGTGCTCAATGGCCTTATGGATATTTATGACACTTCTTTGACATTTGGTGAAGAAGTTGATGTTCTGACAGCATTTTATCCGTTAAATTTCTATGGAGAGAATTATGTGATCGGTGTATCTCTTGATAAATCAGACTTAGTATCAGATATAACGAAGAGGATGCAAAGTATTCTTGTGGCCTTCGTGTTTATTATGTTGGTAGTCATATTAAACTTTGCCAACATGCTTGCAAACGAAAGACGTGCAAATCAAAAGCTTGAAATATCTGAGTCAAATACAGACCTTATCATTGATAGCATGCCCGTAGGAATCGTTATGTACAATGAACGATTTGAAATAACCCGGGTCAATAATTTCGCTCTTGGTATATTTGCAAAAAAACTTGATGAAATGGTAGGTAACAAGTGGAGTGATTACCTGATCGAGTATGTGGATGATGAAAAAGGGGAAACACAGTACAAACTTATAGTTGGTGAAGAGGTGTCACCTGTTTTGATGAATCGCGTTCGTGTCAACCTACACGGAGAAGAAACGGATATGGATATCTTTGTGGATATCAGTCATATCGAAGCTGCAAGAGTTTTAGCAGAGGAATCAAACCGGTCAAAGAGTGAGTTCATTGCAAATATAACGCATGAAATTCGAACGCCAATGAATGGTATAATTGCTTCTTCAGAAATTTTATTGGAGATGGCGTTACCTCAGGAGCAAAATGAGTTTGTAAAAATCATTCAAAAATCGGCTTCTAATCTACTGGTCATTATTAATGATATTTTGGATATTTCTAAAATTGAGTTTGGCAAGATACAGATAGAGAGTATACCGTTTTCAATACGAGATACTGTAGAGTCTACTTTTGATCAGTTTAACATTAAAGCATCACAGAAGAACATTCAGTTGATCAGTGATATTAAAGCACATGTACCTGAAAACCTTATTGGTGATCCGACAAGAATTCGACAAATATTAACGAATCTTTTGGAAAATGCGATCAAGTTTACTGATGAGGGACAAGTGATGTTGTCTTTGGATGTTGATGAAGTATATGAAGATAACTTGAAACTTCACATGTATGTCGCAGATACTGGGGTGGGTATTTCTGAAGATAGACTAGCGACAATTTTTGAATCATTCACTCAAGAGGATGGTACCATTACGCGTAAATATGGCGGTACAGGTCTTGGGACAACAATTTCTCGGAGACTTGCTGAAATGATGGGTGGGACTGTATGGGCAGTCAGTCCAAACAATATTTTGATTACAGAAAATAGAGGGTGTGTATTCCATGCAACTTTTGATGTTTTAATTAATCGTGATCTGGATCAATTGTCCTTGGATATTGAGCGTAAGGATTTTTCAGCACTCGTCATTGATAATGATAGACAAAACGCAATTATTACAAGTGAAATTCTTTCCGACTGGTCAATTGACAGTAAATATATAACGGATATAGATGATGGAACCCGCCTTATCGAAGCGTATACAAAAGACGATACTCAATACGATGTTGTTTTCTTCAATGGATGCGGTCAGGAATTGGAGATTATTGAACAAATTAAGAGAATTAGATTTGCTTACGGCAATCAACCGACATTGATGTTGTTATTGGTGTCGAGCATAGATAATGAATTTATAAAAGCTTGTAGACGTTATGATGTAGAATATATGGCGATGCCAGTACGTCAACTACAGTTGAAGCAAGTACTTGAAAAGTATTATGGCGAAATATCGATAGAGGAAGCGGTAGAAGAGGCTGCAGAGGAATTTTTATCTAATAACGCTAAACGCGTATTGCTGGTTGAAGACAACGCAATCAATATTAAAGTAGCCCTTAAGATATTTGAAAAATTAGATGTGGTTGTACAGGTTGCTACAAATGGTGTTGAGGCCATAGAGAAAGTGAGTCAAGGCGATTTTGACCTTGTTTTCATGGATGTCCAAATGCCTATTATGAATGGGATAGAAGCTTCAAAGACACTCAGGAGTACTGGGTATAAAACGCCAATAATTGCGATGACAGCAAATGCTATGGTTGAACATAGGAATGAATGCATAGAAGCAGGTATGAATGATTTCTTGTCAAAACCAATTAACTTAAGAAGTTTAAAGGTGATCGTAAGTAAATATTTAGATGTTGAATAAATAAGAGAATCACCATCATCGAGGACTGGTTACCTCTTAATATAAGTAGCCTACTTGCGTGAGCAATAAAAAAACCAGAAGATTAATCTTCTGGTTTTATTAATTTGTTAAATTTAGAAAGTTCGCCTTGAATAACTGTCAAGCAATTGTTTGCAGTGATAAGATCTGCTTCATCAAGGGCTTTTTCAAGTGTTTTAAAGGCTTCTAACATTTCGAGCAATTTGAAATTCATCACTGAACCCTTTAATTTGTGTGCGAGCTTTCTTGCAGCTGTTAGATTTTCGTTATGTATATGTGTGATGACGCGAGGTAAATCTGCTTCCATTTGTATGCTGAAGTCTCTAGCGATTTCGTTAATAGCATCAGTATCACCACCAAGTAAAATGTTGAGATTTTCAAATACTTCGTGCATTTAATAGCCTCCCCGGTTGCTTTTCTTCTATTATAATAAATAAAGTAAAAAAAATCCAATCCTATGTTGACTGGACGAATACATAAAATTGGTGTAGCATATTAAGTTGAAGGCCTGTGGTTAATGGCTGAAATAAAAAAAAGGGTTGTGGCTATGGAAAAATTAATAGAAAGAATTAAGAAAGATGGCTCAGTTCTCGGAGAGGACATCTTAAAAGTAGATTCATTTTTGAATCATCAAATCGATGTCCAATTACTAGACGATATGGGAAAAGAATTTTATGACTACTTTAAGGGGAAAAGTATTGATAAAATCCTAACTATTGAGGCATCGGGTATTGCAATTGCATGTTTTGCAGGTCGATATTTCGACGTACCAGTTGTGTTTGGAAAGAAAACAGAATCTAAAAATTTGGATTTGGAAACCTATGACGCAGATGTGTATTCATTTACTAAGGATAAGACGTATAAGGTCAAAGTGTCAAAAAAGTATATAGAAGCGAATGAACGTGTTTTAATCATTGATGATTTTTTAGCGAATGGGCGAGCGGCTGAAGGCTTAATATCCATTGTTGAGAAAGCTGGTGCTTCAGTAGAGGGAATTGGTATAGTTATTGAAAAAGCATTCCAACCAGGTGGGGAAAGCCTTACATCGGCAGGATATGATTTATATTCACTGGCTGTAATAGAACGTTTTGAGAACAGACAACCAGTATTCAAGTAGTATTTGAGAGGGATGTAGAGTGGATGAAGAATTATAGAATAATGGTATTGATTGCTTTGATTGATGCATTGGTTTCAGAAGTGTATTTGGATTTTTTGGGGGATGGATTCAGAATTTCTGTATCTGTGATACTCCTTCCTATTATCTATTACTTCAACAGAAAGATAAATCCACTTATTACTGCATTTTTTATCGGTGTTGTCGGACTACTTTTTAGAGGGATATTGACATATGTTTCTATGGGTAGTTTTACATATGGCATTACCCATGATTTTTATATCATTATTTTTGATATTGTGTATGGTAGTATGTACTACTTTATGTTTACAAGGCGTGATGATAAAAGTTTGACCTTTTGGTTTTTTACAATTTTGGTAGCAGATTTTTCTGCGAATATCATGGAGCTCTTTTCTAGATTAGGTGTTCTTGACAGTGAAAGTATTCATTTGTTGAATACGCTCCTTGGAATTGCGTTGATTCGGTCCTTGTTTGCAATCGTCATTGTTCTCGTATTCAAGGCCTATAAAAGGTTGTTAAATCGCGAGGAGCATGAAGAGCGATATAGGAATCTGTTGACCTTTATATCGGATCTTAAAGGGGAACTCTATTTTATGAAGAGTAACATGGAGTCTATTGAGGCTGTAATGGGAGATGCTTACACTCTCTTTGAGAATCTTACTGAGGAAGGACACAAGGATAAAGACTTGGGCCTGCAGATTGCTAAAGATGTTCATGAGATAAAGAAAAACTATTTTCGTGTTATTTCTGGTATCGAGCAAATAAGCCAGTCGACATTAGAATATAATTATATGAGTTTGCATGAACTGTTTTTTATCTTAGAATCAAGTATGGTACGTGAATTGGAATTAAAAAATCGTCAAATAGATGTCTTTTTTAATTCAAAAGATGATGTTCTTGTGGGGCAACATTATATGATTATGTCGATTTTGAGAAACCTGGTAACCAATGCCATTGAAGCGATGGATGAAAAAAGCTATGGACGAATTGATGTAAATCATATTATGATTGAACAAGACCATTTATTTACGATTGTAGATAATGGCAAAGGTATTAAAGAGAAAGATTTAGCATATATTTTTGATTCTGGCTATTCTACGAAATTCAATAGAGTAACTGGGGACATATATAGAGGATTGGGATTGACGCTTGTTAAAGATATCGTCGAGAAAACTTTCGACGGGCGTATATCTGTAGCTTCAATCGTTGACAAAGGCACACGAATTGAGCTGGTCATTCCTCGCAAAACAATGGAGGTGTAATCGTGAAATTTTATTTAGTCGATGATGATTTAATGGTCATCAAAATTTTAGAAAATATTATAGAAGAACAAAAATTAGGTGATGTTATTGGATATTCAACAGACAGCACTGAGTGTGTTAATGAGATATTAATTAAAAAGCCGGATATTGTTTTAGTGGATATGTTAATGCCGCAAAAAGATGGCAGTATGCTAGTTGGAGAAATTAAGTCTAAAAACAGTGACATTAAATTCATCATGATTTCTCAAATAACTACGAAAAATTTAATTTCAAAAGCTTATAGTGCAGGGATTGAATTTTTTATCAATAAACCAATCAATAAGATTGAAGTGACTAATGTTATTCAGAAGTTGGTAGAAACAATTAATATGGAAAAGAAGTTCAAAATAATTGAAGAGATGTTTGTTAGCGCCCAAGGGCAACCTAACGGTCAGCAGAAGGATCAACTTTATAATATTCGACATGTGTTCAGCAAATTGGGAATCATGGGTGAAAAGGGATCGGAAGATATCATTAAAATCTGTGAATATATGGTCCGAAATAACATCAGGTCCTTTGATTTTAAAGTAAGAGATATTTGTGAAACCTTATCAGATAACCCAAAAGCAATGGAGCAACGATTGCGACGTGCGATCAATAAAGGGTTGATTAATATTGCAAACGTTGGTATTGAAGATTACATGAATGAAACGTTTATGCGGTATTCCAATTCAATATATGATTTCGAGAACGTTAAAGCGGAGATGGATTATATAAGAGGAAAGAGGAAATCGGGTGGAAAGATTTCAGTAAAACGATTTATCGACAATCTGATTTTGATGAGTGAGGAGTAATGCAAACTCAGTGGAATCCAGTATACGAGAGACATCTAGCGATGTCTCTTTTTTAATATTCTGAAAAAAGTATTATTAAGAACTAAAATGTATTTTTTTGATTGTTTTATGCAGTGACTAATGGAATCTGTAAATTATACAAAAAACTTGTGAAAATACACAAAATATATAGAATGTTTGTGTATTTTGATGAATTTTTTTAATGGATTGACATAAACTTAATATGTACTTATTTTTAATGTACTTATATCAAACATAGGGGGTTTATGTTATGAAAGAAACAAAACAAGCAACAATTGGTTATGCACTGATTCCACTTATTTTCTTAATTGGATCACTGTTCTTAACACTTACGCAATTTGGTGGAGATCCTCATATTCCGATTTTCACATCAGCAATTGTAGCATCAGTTGTAGCAATGTTAGGGTTAAACTACTCATGGAAAGAGATTGAAGAAGGTATCGTTGACACTATCAAGATGTCGATGGGTGCGGTTCTTATTCTTATGATCATCGGTATGGTTGTAGGTACTTGGATTCTTGCAGGTATCGTTCCGACAATGATCTACTTCGGACTTAAAGTATTAAGCCCAGGTATTTTCTTAATCGCTACATTATTTATTTGTTCGATCGTATCACTTGCAACTGGTTCATCATGGACAACAGCTGCAACAGTAGGTATCGCACTTATGGGTGTTGGTATGGGTCTTGGTATTCCATCACACATCATCGCAGGTGCTATTATCTCGGGTGCTTACTTCGGAGACAAGATGTCACCACTTTCTGATACAACTAACTTAGCACCAGCAATGGCAGGCGCTGATTTATTTGACCATATCAGACATATGCTTTACACAACTGGTCCTTCATACATTATCTCGGCAATTCTTTTCGGAATTATCGGCATGAGATATGCAGGTGGCGAATTAAACACTGTTGCAATTGACGAATTATTAGCAGGTTTACAAGGGTCATTCAACTTATCGCCAATCTTACTTTTAGCACCAGTATTAGTAATCGTAATCGTTGTTCTTAAGACGCCAGCTATCCCAGGATTATTCGGTGGAGCAGTACTTGGTGGATTATTTGCAGCAATGTTCCAAGGTGCTGGTATGGCTAGCATTATTGATGCAATGCATTATGGTTATGCTTCTGAAACAGGAGTAGCAGCAATCGACAGTTTATTATCACGTGGTGGTATGGACTCGATGATGTGGACAGTATCACTTATCCTTTGTGCCATGACATTTGGTGGGGTAATGGAAAGAACAGGTATGCTTCAAGCAATTGCAGATCAAATGCTTAAGCTTGCTAAGAGTACTGGATCTTTAGTAGTAGCTACGATTGTAACTGCTATCGCAATGAACTTAATTGCAGGTGACCAGTATCTTTCAATCGTAATTCCAGGTAGAATGTTCAAAGGGGCTTTCGATCAACGTGGTTTAGCGCCTAAGAACCTTTCAAGAGTATTAGAAGATTCAGGTACATTAACATCGGCTATGATTCCTTGGAATACATGTGGAGCGTACATGATTACAACTCTAGGTATTGCACCATGGACTTACATTCCATATACATTCTTAAATGTGTTGAATCCATTAGTATCTATTTTCTACGGATTCACAGGAATTACAATGGAAAAAGTAGAACCACAAGCACAAAACGCTTAATTTATAGTCAAAAAAATTCAAAGCCTCTCTGCAAAATATTTTGCAGAGAGGCTTTTTTTATATGTTTTATTAGTGGAAATGCGGGCTTGGTACAAAAATACAAAAAAAATCAATATAAAATTTTCTGAATATTAAATTTTTGTGAATTTTTGAGAAGTATTCTGTACTTGGTGGGATAAAATAAGCCATAAAACAATTTAGGGGGGAAAGTTAATGAAAGAAACGAAAAAAGCTACGGTTGGTATTGCACTGATTCCACTTTTATTCCTTATTGGGTCATTGATTTTAACACTTAGTCAATGGGGCGGAGATCCACATATTCCAATTTTTACTTCTGCAATCGTAGCGGCAATTACAGCCATGGTTGGATTAAACTTCTCATGGAAAGAAATTGAAGAGGGGATAGTAGACACAATTAAGATGTCAATGGGTGCTATTCTAATTCTTATGATCATCGGTATGGTTGTAGGTACTTGGATTCTTGCAGGTATTGTACCAACTATGATCTACTACGGACTTAAGGTTCTTAGCCCTGGCGTATTCTTACTAGCGACATTGGTTATTTGTTCAATCGTTTCGCTAGCAACTGGTTCTTCATGGACAACAGCTGCGACAGTAGGTATCGCTCTTATGGGTGTTGGTATGGGTCTTGGAATGCCAGCTCATATTATCGCAGGTGCTATTATCTCGGGTGCTTACTTTGGAGATAAGATGTCACCACTTTCTGATACAACTAACTTAGCACCAGCAATGGCAGGTGCTGATTTATTTGATCATATCAGACATATGATTTTCACTACTGGTCCATCGTACATTATTTCAGCAATTCTATTTGCTTTAATTGGTATGAAGTATGCAGGTGGCGCATTAGATACTGAAAGTATCGATCTTTTATTAGGTGGTTTAACTGAGTCATTTAGTTTATCGCCAATCCTATTACTTGCTCCAGTATTAGTTATTGTAATCGTTGTAATGAAAACACCAGCTATCCCGGGATTATTCGGTGGGGCAGTACTAGGTGGTTTATTTGCTGCAATGTTCCAAGGTGCTGGCATGGCTGACATTATTGGTGCATTACATTATGGTTACGAATCAGCAACAGGCATTGAAGCAATCGACAGTTTATTATCACGTGGTGGTATGGACTCGATGATGTGGACGGTTTCTCTTATCCTTTGTGCCATGACATTTGGTGGGGTAATGGAGAAAACTGGCATGCTTCAAGCTATTGCAGATCAAATGCTTAAACTTGCAAAGAGCACAGGTTCTTTAGTTGTTGCGACAATCGTTACAGCAATTACAATGAACTTAATCGCTGGTGACCAGTATCTTTCAATCGTAATTCCAGGTAGAATGTTCAAGACTGCCTTTGATGAAAGAAACTTAGCACCAAAGAACCTTTCGAGAGTTCTAGAAGATTCAGGTACATTAACATCACCGATGATTCCTTGGAATACATGTGGTGCATACATGATCACTACTCTTGGTATCGCTCCTTGGACTTATGTTCCTTACTGTTTCCTTAATATCTTGAATCCATTAGTATCTATTTTCTACGGATTTACTGGTATTACAATGGAAAAAGTAGAACCGGCGAAAGCTGAAGCTTAGAATTGCCTTAAGCGTAAATAATAAAAAAGTTTGATTTAAACCCGATGAGTTTAATACTTGTCGGGTTTTATTTCTGTCTTCTTATAGAGTAAATTATCCGTCTTGATTCCTTTGTACTCATGAGATTTAATCATTCATACAAAGGACAAAAAACCAATTCTGTGGTAAAATAAAGATAACATCATACATGGTATGATAAAGAACCACTGATGTGAATTGGCGGTTAAAATAATTATTTTTGGTGATTATTTATGAAAGGTGTAAGAGAAGTATTAGAAAGCAAAATTTTGACGTATGAACAGAAGGTATTGTCATTGGCACGGCTGGCGGAGAATAGTATAGAACCGCTGAAGATGTCCGATGAATTGAAATCTACGATTGAGAAGGGCATTATTTGCGATCTATTCGAAGGAAATGCGCCATACCGACCACGTTATATCGTGCCGAATTATGAGAAGTTTATGGAAAATGGTAGTGTCTTCTTAGAACTAAGCCCTGCCGAAGATTTAGAAGATGCATTAAACAATTTGTTGATTCTGTATAAGCATGTACCTTCAATCACGTCTTTTCCAGTGTATATTGGGAATTTAGACACACTGATGGAACCTTATTTATCAGGTGATGATGAAAGGGACTACAAAGCGGTTAAGCGTTTTTTCAAGCATATTGACCGTACGATTACAGATTCATTTTGTCATGCCAATATTGGTCCGAGATGGACAAAGGCAGGTCAACTGATTTTACGTGCCCAAAGAGAATTAGATACATCAATTCCAAATGTGACACTAAAAGTCAGCGATGAAACAGAGAAAAAGTTGTTGATCGATTCTATCGAAACAGCAATGAAAACAGCGAAACCAAGTTTTGCCAACGATAAGATATTTGGACCTGAGTTTAATGGGAGCTATGGTATTGTCAGCTGTTATAATGGCTTGCCACTAGGTGGCGGTAGTCATACGCTTGTGCGTATGAACTTGTCAAAGTTAGCCCAAGCGTCTAAGAATAAAGAAGACTTCATGGAAAACATGTTACCGATGGCAGCTAAATTGTTGATTGGTTACATTGATGAACGCATTCGTTTCTTAATGGAAGAAAGTAATTTCTTCGAAAGTAACTTCTTGGTAAAAGAGGGTCTGATTTCAAAAGAAAACTTCACCGCAATGTTTGGTCTTGTTGGCCTGGCAGAAGCTGTGAATACGTTTTATGATAAAGGGGAACAATCTAGCAGATTTGGTCACAATACAGAAGCAGACGACTTCGGTGAAAAGATTCTTCAAACGTTAGAATCAATTGTTTCGAATCACCATAGTCCATATTGCTACAGTTCGGATCATAAGATCCTATTACATGCCCAAGTCGGCATTGATACAGATTTTGGTGCATCACCAGGGTGTCGTATTCCAATCGGTGACGAACCGGATATGGGTACACACTTAAAGCAATCTGCACGTTATCACAAGTACTTCCCATCGGGAATCGGTGATGTGTTTAGGTTTGATGAGACGGTAGAACGTAACCCTGAGTATATGTTAGACATTATCAAAGGTGGATTCGATGTAGGGCTTAGATATTTATCGGCTTACGGAGAAAATGCAGATGTGGTTCGTATTACAGGCTATTTGGTGAAGCGATCAGAAATAGAGAAATTAAGAAATAACCAACAGGTCTTACGAGATACAGTTGCACTTGGTATGGGTGCAGATGACAACCAGAAGGTTCTTTCTAGAAAGCTAAGAAAGTAGTCTATTTAAAGTAAAAATCAAATTGAGCGTAGCGTGTTGCTACGCTTATATTTTGTTTAGAAAGAAGGGTTCATATGATTACAGGTTGTGTTAACAACATCATTCCTTTTAGTGCTGTTGATGGCGTTGGAAATCGAATGATTTTCTTTTTTCAAGGCTGTAACTTTGATTGCTTGTACTGCCATAATCCGGAGACGATTCCTTTTCATTCAGTGGACAGTTGTGATGAAGGCTTTGTAATGACAGCTGAGGACATATTGGAAAAGGTAAAAGGACAAATGCCTTTTATTAGAGGCGTAACCATTTCTGGTGGTGAATGTACAGCCAGTTTTAACTTTTTATTGGAGACAGTTCGCTTATTGAAATCAGAGAACATCCACATTTTAATCGATACCAACGGATTTGTGACTGAGGAAAAGTTACTTGAGCTAGCAACCTATGTAGATGGCTTTATGCTTGATATAAAGGCGATTGACCCGATGGAACATAAGACTTTGACTGGAGTAACTAACGAACAGGTCTTAAGGTCCTTTAATAAAATGATTGAATTGGGAAAATTGACGGAAGTGAGAACGGTTGTTATCGGTAATACGGTAAACAGTGAAGAAACAGTAAAACAAGTAAGTGAAATGTTAGTAGAGAAAAATCCTGACATTCCGTATAAGCTTATTGCTTTTAGAAAACATGGAATACCTGAGAAGGGGGATGTTCTGGAAATACCATCTGAAGAATTGATGAATAAGTTGCAAGCACTTGCATTACGAATCGGTGTCAAAAGGGTAATAACACTTTAACCGAATGTATGTTTGTGTTATGATGAAAATGGGTGATGATAATGTATGAATATATTAAAGGCGATATTGTTGATTTTGGATTGGATTACCTGATTGTTGAATGTAATAATATAGGGTATCATATCAATTCTTCACAACATACAATCGCAACTTTTATGGAAAATAGAGAAAACATCAGTGTGTATACAAAATTGATCGTTAAGGAAGATGACATGAGTCTATGTGGTTTTTCAAGCCAAAGAGAACTTAACGTTTTCAAATTGTTAACATCGGTTAGTGGCATTGGTGTGAAGGTGGCCTTAGGCATGTTGTCGGCCTTCCATTATGATGAATTGTTGAGTATCATTCAAATGGAAGATGTCAGTCAATTGACGAAGGCGCCTGGTATCGGAAAAAAGACAGCACAACGTACGGTCCTTGAATTAAAGGATAAGATTGCAAAGCAGTTTGATGCTATTGAACGACCTAATATCACATTGGTGCATCAAGAGGTTTCAGATGCTATGACTGATGCAATAAGTGCCTTGGTATCATTAGAATACAAGAAGGTTGACATAAAAAAAGCATTGTCTTCTTTTAGTGGTGACCTTAATGATGTTGAGTCGATAGTGAAATTTGGGTTGCTTCAATTAAGTACATTATAGTGGTTGGTGAAAAATGACGACAAATAGATTTATTACACCGAGTTTTACTGAAGAAGATGTCAAAAGCGAGTATTCGTTAAGACCTCAGAAGATGACACAGTATATCGGTCAAAAGAAGACAGTTGAAAAATTAAATATTTTTATACAAGCAGCAAAACAAAGAAACGAACATCTCGATCATGTGTTGTTATACGGACCACCTGGTCTAGGGAAAACGACGATGGCAACGATTATCTCCAATGAGATGGGGGTGAACATTAAAGTGACTTCTGGTCCTGCTATTGAAAGACCTGGTGACTTAGCGGCTATTCTAACCAGTTTGAAAGAAAATGATGTTCTTTTTATCGATGAAATTCATCGATTGTCAAGAAATGTTGAAGAAGTTCTTTATCCAGCGATGGAAGACTTTGTCCTAGATATCATTATCGGTAAAGGACCCCAAGCAAAATCGGTTAGACTGGATTTACCAAACTTTACTTTGGTAGGTGCTACGACACGAGCAGGAAATTTATCAAGTCCTTTAAGAGATCGTTTTGGCGTCGTCTGTAAATTAGAGTTGTACTCATCAGATGAGTTGTCGTTGATTGTTGATCGATCAGCTGAAATAATGGAAATTGAAATAGACGATCAAGCTTCTAAGGAAATAGCCCGACGCAGTAGGGGAACACCACGTCTTGTCAATCGTTTGTTGAAGCGCGTACGGGATTATGCTCAGGTCAAGGGCGATGGCATTATTCACAGAGAAACTGCGGATGCGGCACTTGATCTTCTAGAAGTGGACCAATTGGGACTTGACCATGTTGACAGAAAAATATTGATGACGATATATGAAAAGTTTTCAGGTGGGCCTGTTGGATTAGATACGTTGGCGGCGTCGACTGGTGAAGAACGTAATACCATTGAGGATGTCTACGAACCTTATTTGTTGCAACTGGGATTTTTGAATAGAACACCAAGAGGTCGTATTATAACGACACGCGGGTGTGAACATATCGGTCGGCAAATGTTAACGGAAGACGTGAAATTGAATGTGTAAGGGGTGCTATATGAAAAAGAGTAGTGCAGTTATCGTCGTGTTGCTGATGATTATACTTTCAAGTATCAGCATTGCGGATGTTCGTGGTGATGAGCTTGTTAGAATAGGACTTAATTTTAGTAATAAAAATGCACAAAGTATTTCAGTTTCTAGTGCAGAGATGCTTGGACTATTTGCAAGTGTTGATAGGACGCCGGTTAAACTGTTTGAATGTGGCAGCAAGTCTGTCGCTTTTGAAAAAGGAACGGGAACACGTGTAAATATTATTTATGACAAAAGATTTTCTACTTTTTCAGCTCTGGATCAAGAGGTGGGTACATTGCGTCAGCAAAACAGCACTGCATTCTATTACTATGATCAAGGATGGTACTTAGTCTTGGGTAGATATGATTCTACAGCGTCTGCTAAATCTAAATTAGGAAGTTTCAAAGGTGTTCAGTCATCGCAATTGAGGGTTTTAAATACAAAGGCAGATGATGTATACGTATTGGCAAACGGTAAAAGTCTTATGGCTTATAGCAGTGTGTCTTCTGATTTCTTTGTTGCACCAGTAATATATCCTGAAAGTGGTATTGTCACGTATAATGGAAAAACCTATCGTGGTGGTATTGGGGCCAACAGATCAGCAATCAGTGATATGGCAGCTGTCAATTATCTGATGATGGATCATTATATGTATGGTATTTTACCAAAGGAAATGTCAGGTTCTTGGCCTATTGAAGCACTTAAAGCTCAGGCTGTCGTAGCGAGAAATTTTGCAATCAGCAGTTTTGATAAGCATGAAGATGAAGGGTATGATCTTTGTGATACGACAGATTGTCAAGTCTACGGCGGATACTCTGTTGAAGCACTGGCATCGAATTTAGCAGTTGACGAATCCTCAGGGGACTTGTTATATTATAATAATGAACTTGTAACAGGCTACTACCACTCTAATAGTGGTGGTAAAACGGCAAGTATCGACAATGTTTGGACTGCGCCATCACCGTATTTGATTAGTGTGGAAGATCCATATTCTATAGGATCTCCTAATACTGATTGGGTTGTGATGATGACACCAGAGGAAATCACCAATAAATTGTCAGATAAGAATTACTTCATTGGTGATTTGAAAAGTATTAAAGTGAGCGAAGTTGCAAGTGATGGACGTGTTCAGGAGATACTCTTCAACGGTACAAAAGGGATTGCAACTTTAAAAAAGGAAGAAGTACGAAAAGTATTTGGATATAGGACTTTTAAGAGTATTTGGTTTGAAGTATTGACGGATGATGTAATGAGTGTCGCGAACAACAGCCTTTACTCCAAGGTTGCATTATCTGATGCGAAGGTCTATAACGGATCTACAAAAAAGCCACTGATCAGTAACTCGGCAGTTTCTGTTCTAGGTGTTGAAGGTAGAGTATCTGTAGACATGTCTCCGTCCACGTATACCTTTGCAGGCCATGGATTTGGACACGGTATTGGCATGAGTCAATGGGGGGCAAAGAATATGGCGGATTTAGGCAAGTCGTATGAAGAAATATTGTACCATTATTATTCTGGTACACAAATAATAAATAATTAGAGGTGTGAAGTGAATAAGTCGGATTTTTATTTTGATTTACCTGACGAATTGATTGCACAACATCCACTGGAAGATAGATCTTCTTCAAAGTTGTTGGTACTTGATAAGGAAACAGGTGCAATTGAACATAAGGTTTTCAAAGATGTAATCGAATACTTCGAGCCAGGCGATTGTCTAGTGCTAAATAATTCTCGCGTATTACCTGCGAGGATTTTTGGCGTTAAGGATACTGGTGCGAGTGTTGAATTTTTATTGTTAAAGAGAACTGAGGGTGACAAATGGGAAACCCTTGTTAAACCTGGTCGTAAAGCGAAACTAGGCGCGAAATTTATTTTTGGCGATGGATTGTTGACTGGTGAGATTGTGGCAATGGCTGATGAAGGTGCACGTATCATCGAATTTAAGTATGAAGGAATCTTTGAGGAGATTTTGGATCAACTGGGTTCAATGCCTTTACCACCTTATATTACAGCACAGTTAGAAGACAAAGAACGGTATCAAACCGTATATTCTAAAGTAACTGGATCGGCGGCAGCGCCAACAGCAGGGCTGCATTTTACGAGTGAATTGCTTGATGCCTTTAAGGCAAAAGGTGTTCATGTCTGTTACGTAACACTGCATGTAGGCCTTGGCACATTTAGACCGGTTAAGGTGGACAATATATTGGAACATTCAATGCATGCAGAGTATTATGAGCTTTCAGCAGAGACTGCGGAGACAATCAATATTGCCAAAGCAGCTGGAAAGAAAATTGTTTCCGTGGGAACAACTTCGACAAGAACCATTGAAAGTGCATGTGATGAGAATGGCGTATTAACGGAGAGAAGTGGATGGACAGATATATTTATTTATCCAGGATACGAGTTTAAGGTGATCGATCGTTTAATTACGAATTTCCACTTACCTGAGTCTACGTTGATTATGTTGGTAAGTACCTTAGCAGGGCACAAGGAAGTTATGAATGCCTATGAAGTTGCTGTTGAAGAACGTTACCGATTCTTTAGTTTCGGTGATGCAATGTTTATAAAATAGAAAGGTTGGACTCATGAGTTTTGAATATGAATTAATAAAGGAATGTAAACAAAGTGGTGCCCGTCTGGGGAAGCTTAACACACCACATGGAGATATAGAAACACCAATTTTTATGCCAGTAGGTACGCAAGCGACTGTAAAGAGTTTGACACCAGAAGATTTACACGATATTAATGCGCAAATTATTTTATCAAATACCTACCATTTATTTATGCGTCCAGGACACGAGCTTATTGAAAAAGCAGGTGGACTTCATAAATTTATGAACTGGGATGGCCCAATCTTGACGGATAGCGGTGGGTTCCAAGTATTTAGTTTGGGTGACCTGAGAAAAATCTCTGAAGAGGGTGTAGAATTTAGGTCACACATCGATGGATCAAAGAAGTTTATTTCACCTGAAAAAGCGGTTGAAATCCAAACAGCTTTAGGATCTGATATCATGATGGCTTTTGATGAATGTGCACCTTACCCGGCAGATAGAGCTTATGTAAAGAACTCTCTTGAAAGAACGACTAGATGGTTGGGAAGATGTGTAGAAGCGCACAAGAACACTGAAAATCAAGCCTTGTTTGGTATTGTTCAAGGTGGAATGTATAAAGATCTAAGAGAGCAAAGTGCTGAGCAGATTCTACAATACGACTTACCAGGTTATGCAGTCGGCGGATTAAGTGTTGGGGAACCAAAGGAATTGATGTATGAAGTATTAGATTACACAACGCCTTTGCTGCCAAGGGATAAACCGAGATACTTAATGGGGGTAGGAACACCGGATTGTTTATTTGAAGGGGTTATTCGCGGTATTGATATGTTTGATTGCGTATTACCGACGAGAATTGCAAGGAATGGTACAGCGATGACGTCTCAGGGGAGATTGTCTATCAAAAATGCTAAGTTCTTTGACGATTTTACGCCACTTGATCCTGAGTGTGACTGTTACGTATGCAAAAACTATACGAAGTCTTACTTGCGTCATTTATACAAGGCTAATGAAATTCTGTCTTCAAGGTTGATGAGTTACCATAACTTACATTTCTTATTGAACTTAATGAAGAACATTCGTCAAGCGATTATTGACGATCGTCTACTGGATTACAAAGACGAATTCTTTGCCAAATACTATGGAGAAAAAGAACCTGCAAAAGAACTTTAATAAAAAAGAAGGTTTTTTAAAACTTTTATAGAACTAGATACCTTAGGAAAATAATTTGAACAATGGAAGGAGGCGCCTTATGTCAGCTGGTGCAATGCAAATGTTAACATTAATACCTATGTTCGTAGTCTTTTATTTCTTATTAATTAGACCTCAACAGAAGAAAGCAAAAAAGCTTCAATCAATGAGAGATAATTTAGATGTAGGAAATAAAGTAACGACAATTGGTGGTATCGTTGGTAAGATTACATCTATCAAAGATGAAAACATCGATATTAATGTAAATGGTACGACGATTACGTTTAAGAAGTGGGCGATTGCTTCTGTAGATATGGATTAGTTAGGTGAATTTGATTTACTTTACTGATTAATAGTGCTATAATTTATTGTGAAATTATTATGAGGAGGAACAATATGAAGCACATTAAGACACTAAATGGCGCAACTTTGAAGGAAAGTGCATGTAATGGCGGATGTGGCGAATGTCAAACATCATGTCAATCAGCTTGTAAAACTTCTTGTACAGTTGCAAACCAAGAATGCGAGAACAAATAAGATTTAAATTAGAGCAGCGACAGCTGCTCTTTTCTATGTTTAATGAGCAAGTGGTTTTCTTGCTCTAAGAGTCCGAATACCTCGATGGTAATCGGAACTTAGTAATGAGCAAGTGATTTTACTTGCGACTAAGATGTTGACTTCCTAGTAGGAGTTGGCGTCTTGTATTGTGTAGGAGATGATTAGAATGATCCATAAGTTTAAGCAAAATGACTTAAACATAGTAGTAGACGTTAACAGTGGTGCTATCCATGTTGTGGATGACATCGTATATGCGTGTTTAGATTATGTTGAGACCCATACAAAAGAAGAAGTAGTGGCTAAATTATCGGGCCAATTTGATGCTGAAAATATTGCTGAAGTATTTGACGAATTGAAAGAACTTAAAGATGAAGGGCTTTTATTTGCTTCAGATGAGTATATAGATGACTTGGATTTAGATAAAAACGAACCTGTAATTAAGGCGATGTGTTTACATGTTGCTCATGATTGTAACATTAGATGTGCTTATTGTTTCGCATCCCAAGGGGAATACGAAGGACATAGAAGTTTAATGGATTTAGAAACAGGGAAAAAATCGCTTAAATTCTTAGCAGAGAATTCTGGAAACAGAAGAAACTTAGAAGTCGATTTCTTTGGTGGTGAGCCACTAATGAATATGGATGTTGTTAAGGAATTGGTAACATACGGTCGTGAACTTGAAAAAGAGTACAACAAGTTGTTCCGTTTCACAATGACGACAAATGGTGTGTTATTAAATGACGAGAATATCGACTACATTAATGACAACATGCACAATGTTGTATTAAGTTTGGATGGTCGTCCAGAAATCAATGATAAAATGCGCTACAACATTAAAGGTGGCGGTACTTATGACACAATCGTACCCAAACTTCAAAAGATGGTGGAGAAACGTGGTGACAAGTCCTACTACGTAAGAGGGACCTTTACCAAGTTCAATACTGACTTTGCAAAAGATGTTGTTCATATGGCAGACTTAGGCTTTAAACAAACATCTGTTGAACCAGTTGTTGCTGAGCCTCATCATAACTATGCTTTAGATGATAGTGATTTAGAAAAAATATTTGAGCAATATGAAGAATTGGCCGAGGTTCTTATTGAGCGTAAAGGCACTGACAAAGAGTTTAACTTCTTCCATTTCGTCGTTGATTTAACACAAGGCCCATGTGTAATCAAGCGTATGAGCGGATGTGGTGCAGGTGCAGAGTATATTGCTGTTACGCCTGAAGGGGATATTTATCCTTGTCATCAATTCGTAGGGAATGATGACTTTAGAATTGGTCATGTGGATACAGGTATTGAAAACAAGCAGATGAGTGTAGATTTTAAAAATGCTCATGTGTATAATAAAGAAGAGTGTAAAGAGTGTTGGGCGAAATTCTACTGTAGTGGCGGATGTCATGCCAATGCGTTTAACTTCAACAATGATATCTTAGTACCTTATAAGGTAGGATGTGAAATGGAGAAAAAACGCTTAGAGTGCTCGTTATATATTCAAGCAAAAACAATGATGGAGGGATAGCATGATTAAGGCGTTTGAAGGCGTACAGCCAACGATTCACAATTCGTGTTTCGTTGCAGAGTCCGCTGACATTATTGGAAAAGTAGAATTGGGAGCTCATAGTAATGTTTGGTATGGTGTTGTCATGAGAGGTGATTCGGACAAAATCACCGTGGGTGAGAATACAAATATCCAAGACAACACAGTTGTTCATTTAGATCACGGTGTACCGACTTCTATTGGTAGCAATGTGACTATTGGACACGGTGCTATTATTCATGGATGTACGATTCGCGATAATGTACTTGTGGGTATGGGCGCCATTGTTTTAAACGGCGCGGTGCTAGAAGAGAATGTTATCATTGGTGCAGGTGCAATGATTACTTCAGGTAAAGTTATTCCTTCTGGGTCATTGGTTGTAGGATCTCCTGGTAAAGTAGTAAGAACTTTAACAGACGAGGAAATAGAGAACATAAAAAAATCTGCAAAACATTATGTAGAACTAGCAGAAAAATCTTTATAGTGGGGGTTTAGAAAATGACAGGCAGAAAAGGATTATTTTTCATCATCACTGTTCTAATCGCGATGATAGCTTACACTGCAATGTTTGGTGTGACAATCGGTACAAAAACAATTGGTGATGTTGGAAGTACAATGAACTTAGGTCTTGATATTGAAGGCGGCGTGGTCGTAGTTTTTGAAGCTGAGACAGAAAAAACAGGCGATGACTTAAACGAGTTAATGACACAGACGATTGAAGTAATTTCAAGACGTGTTAATGCAATGGGTCTTACAGAACCTAATATTACCAAGCAAGGTGACAAGCGTATTCGTATTGAGTTACCTGGCGTTAAAGATGCTCAAGAAGCATTGGCGATTATCGGTAAAACAGCGCAATTAGAGTTCAGACTTGTTGACGATGGCGAAATCGCATTATCTGGTATGTTATCAGAAATGGTTAAAAGTAATTTTGTAGTCGGTGGGGACAATGTTGAAAAAGCATTTACATCATTAGGCGACAAAGGACAGTATGCAGTCTCTTTAGAATTTGATGCAGTTGGAGCTGAAGCTTTTAAAAATGCGACACAAGAAGCATTTGTTACAACTGAATTTGGTCGAGTTAGACAAATTGCAATCGTGTTGGACGGCGAGATTATTTCTGCACCAGTACCTGGAACAGTTATCAGTGATGGTAAAGCTCAGATTACAGGATCTTTTACATTAGACGAAGCAGCGCTATTGGCATCTCTTATTAGAGGTGGTGCATTACCTGCGGAATTAAATGAAGTACAAACATCTGTAATTGGTGCAACACTAGGAATTGATGCGTTAAAATCAAGTGTGAGCGCAGCGAAAATCGGTTTGGGCTTAGTTGTACTATTTATGATTGGTTACTATAGACTCCCAGGTTTTGTTGCATCATTGGCACTTGTACTTTATGCAAGTATTGTACTGATCATCATGGAAGGCTTAGGGGCAACACTTACATTACCTGGTGTAGCTGGTATTGTACTAGGGGTTGGTATGGCTGTTGATGCGAATGTCATTATCTTCGAAAGATTAAAAGAGGAACTTAGAAACGGAAAAACGTTACGTGCATCTCTTGACTCTGGATTCGCTAGAGCACTTAGAACTATTACGGATGCTAATATCACTACGTTTATTGCAGCAATCGTTCTTTACAATTTCGGTGAAGGTCCGATTCAAGGATTTGCAGTTACGTTAATGATTGGTATCGGTACAAGTATGTTTACGGCAATAGTTGTGACTAAGACAATGTTAAAATCATTATCTGATTTTAAAGCATTAAACAACAAAAAGTTTTACGGTGCATAGTGGGAGGCGAGAAGATGAGAATAGCAGAGAGATTTAAACTATGGATTTGTATTTCACTGGTTATTATTGTTGCCGGATTAGGTATGGTAGCTGTCAAAGGCTTTAACCTAGGTATCGACTTCACTGGTGGAACAATGATGCAAATCGATTTACATGAAGCATCAGTACCTGTTAAGGATGTACAAGCCTTAATTGAGGAATTTGAATTAAACGAAACGATTGTGCATGCAGGTCAAACAAAAGAAGAAATTATTATCAAGACAAGCCAATCACTTCCGAACGAGAAGCGTATTGAGATTTTTAATAAGTTCGTTGAAGCATATGGCCTTGAAAGTGACGATATGAGAGGAGCTAGCCAGTTTGGCCCAAGTATCGGTAAAGAACTTCAAAACAAGGCAATGATGTCAATCATCATCGCGTCTATCGGGATGTTAATCTACATTACGTTTAGATTTGAAGTAATCTATGGTGTTACAGCGATAATCGCATTGGTACATGATGTATTAATCCTTTTAGCGGTGTATGCACTGTTCAGAATTCCAGTGAATTCTTCATTTATAGCGGCGGTATTGACGATTGTCGGGTATTCAATCAATGATACAATTGTAGTATTTGACCGTGTAAGAGAAAATGTAAAAATCATGAAGCGTGCAAGCTTTGAAAATATTGCGAACACAAGTTTAAAACAAACAATTTCAAGATCAATCAATACTTCGTTGACAACGGGTCTTGTTATCGGTTCGCTTTACTTCTTGGGTAGTGAATCAATCAAAGAATTTGCATTGCCATTGTTAGCCGGCGTTATCACGGGTACTTACTCATCTATCTTTATTGCAAGTCCGTTATGGGCAGCATTAAAGACAAAGATGAAAGAAAAGCACCACTACTCGAAGGCTTAGAAATTGAGATAACCAATAAGTAGCACTTAATAGAGAGAGAACATTGAGGCTGATACAGTCAATTCAAAGTACTCTCTCTTTTTTTATGTCTTAGCGTACAATTACAGATAAGTTTAACGCATAGTCTTCCCATCTATGCTTTACAGAGAGAATATGGTAAAATGATGAGGAGACTATGATTAAGGAGTGACGTGATGCAAGTAACATTAATTATTTCATTAGTATTTGCAATATTTATTGCCTTGTTTGCTGCGATAAACGGAGGCGAAGTAACAATTAATTTATTTTTTTGGAAACTAGAAGGCGTGTCTCAGGCGATGGTGATATTGGGCAGTGCTGCAGTAGGTGCAATACTTGTTTATTTATCAGGTGTTGTGAACCGCTTGAAGCAAGTTAAAAGAGTCAAAGACCTTGAGAAAAAAGTATCTTCGCTAGAAAAAGAACTAGCGGCAGCTACACCAGTGAAGGTTGAAACAGTAACAGAATCAGCAAAACCAGTAGAAGAAAAAAAGGAAGATATTCAAACACAAGAATAATGGTGACAAGATGATATTTCATAAAAGTAGATGGCAAAAAAATAATAGGACATTTGAAAACTCCTTAGGATTCGCTGAGGAGTTTCATCTTTCTGAGAAGATAATCAATATATTAAGGCAAAGAGGCTTAGAGACATCTGAGGAGATGAAGAAGTATTTACACCCTCAGATTGATGACCTATATGATCCTTTTTTGATGAAAGACATGGAGACGCTTGTTAATTACCTGCAAGAGGTAAAGGAGAGCAATGGCAAGATTTTTGTTTACGGGGATTATGATGTCGATGGTATAACTTCTATATCTATCTTGTATCTGTACTTGACTAGATCTGGATATGATGTCCAGTATTATATTCCAAATCGATTTGATGAAGGTTATGGTGTAAATAGTGATGCCTTAGATAATATCAAAGGTATGGGAGCAGATCTTGTTATAACGGTGGATTGTGGGATTACGTCCGTAGATGAAGCCGCTCATGCTAAAACGATTGGATTACCACTTTTTATAACAGATCACCACGAGTGTCAGGAGGTCTTACCTGATTGTCTTGGTATTATCAACCCAAAGCAAGAAGCTTGTGGGTATCCATTCGATATGTTGGCTGGTGCTGGAATTGCTTTGAAAATCGTCCAAGCCTTGGCCGGAGATGAATTTAAGGATATATTCCCAGATTATATGGAAATATCGGCAATTGGAACAATAGCGGATATAGCGCCACTTGTCGATGAAAATAGAATTATTGCCAAATATGGACTTAAAGCCTTGGAAATAACAAAAAACATAGGTCTTAAATCCTTATTGGAAGTGACAGATTTAGTTGACAAGGAATTGAACAGTGGTCATGTTGGATTTGGTATCGGACCAAGACTTAATGCGGCAGGTCGTGTCGATTCCGCGGAGCTTGGCGTAAAATTGTTGACCACAAAGTCGCTCCATGAAGGGCAAGTTATTGCTGAGGAATTAAATCAATTAAATAAACATCGTCAGGAAATGGAACAAGAGATCATAGAAGCATGCATTAACCAAGTGGAAACGCAGCGCTTATATGAGGACCGAATTCTCGTTTTAAGTGGAGAAGGGTGGCATACTGGTGTTATTGGTATTGTAGCATCGAGGATTTCTGAGCGTTATTATAAGCCGACGATAATTTTGAATGTTGAAGAAGGGATTGCAAAGGGTTCAGCAAGAAGTGTTGGACAATTTAGCATATTTGACGCGATGAATGCTTCAAAAGAACTGTTCAATAAGTTTGGCGGCCACAAGGCGGCAGCGGGGGTGTCAATGCCTGCAGAGAATGTCACAGAGTTTAGAAGGACAATCAATGTCTATGGACATCAGCATATGACGTCTAAAGATTTTTATCCGCGTATTTCTATTGATGCGGTTGTGACTACAGAAGATATTGCCCATGATTTTGCCGAGTCTCTTGATGGATTGAAGCCCTTTGGCCTTGGTAATCCAAAACCAAGTTTTCTGTATACGGGACTGACTGTAGATACAGTCAGGTGGCTCGGTAAAGAGCGACAACATTTAAAGCTAAGTGTTCATGATGGCGCCAGGGTTTATGAATGTATTAAATTCAATGGCTCTGAAGACGAACGTAAAATAAGAAAAGATGATGATGTTGATCTGGTATTCACTCTAGATATCAATAAGTTTAGAGGGGTTGAGACACTACAGTTTGCACTGAAAGACATATTTGTCAGAAATAGAATTTCGCAAGCGTTCGAAGAACAGTTTTTCTTGAACTTCATTGACTACTTAAGTGGTGTTGGTGGTGGGGAGTTGATTCCGAATTATAGCGGTGGAAGACCTTTAGAAACGCTATACCAAAGGCTGGATGGTTTAATTCAAGAAAATCAGCAGTTTACATTATCTGTTGGTAGTATTGCTGCCCTTAAATCGGTGGAGCAGTATTTCATTGATCGACAATACGACGACTATAATTGGGGATTTTCATCAGTCGAAGGAGATGCCAGTCAAGTTGTATTACATCCAATTGACGTTCAAGATAAAATGGATAAACAGGCACTTTGGTTAGACATGGTGCCTATCGGTGAAGATGGAGAATTTTTTCATTCTAACGATTACCGACAGGAGTACAAAGTCTACAAAGAGAAATTGACAGTTCAACTTGGTATTTACAAATACTTGTATAAAGAATTGGTGGCCCTCAAAGAACCAAAAGCTTTGAAATTCCTTGGTGAAGAAATGAAGCTGGCACCTTATATTGTTTATTTGGGCGCAAAGGTTTTTGAAGAAAAAGGGCTTATGGATATAAGTTACAAGGAAGGGCAATTGAGTATAGAGAAAGTCCACAAACCGAGTCAAAAGGTGGACTTGATGAGTGCGAAAATTATCAAAAGAATTGCAGGACTTTAAGTAATTTTCTTTCCTATAGTGTTTTTTTTTGATAGAATAGAACTATCTCAGTTTTGTTTGGAGGGTAAAATATAAAATGGATTATAAATCGAAAATTAGAGTAATTGAAGACTTCCCAAAAGAAGGGATCAGCTTCAAAGATATCACAACTTTACTAAAGGATGGAGACGCTTTACGCGCAGCAATAGATGATTGTATTGAACTAGTTAAAGATGTAGATTATGACGTGATAGTAAGTCCTGAAGCAAGAGGGTTTATCATTGGCATGCCGATTTCATACGCATGCAGAAAAGGATTTGTGCCTGTAAGAAAGCCTGGTAAATTACCTGGTGAAACATTAACTTTTGAATATGAGTTAGAGTATGGTACAGACACACTGGAAATGCACTTAGATGCAATCAAGCCTGGTGACAAAGTATTGATCACTGATGACTTACTTGCTACTGGTGGTACAGTAGGTGCCATTGTTGATATGGTTGAAAAGCTTGGTGGTGTTGTAGTGGGATACTTATTCCTAATGGAATTATCATTCTTGAATGGTAGAGAAAAGTTATCTGACGCACCGGTGTATACGTTGATTATGGAGTAATCGTGATATAAGAGAATAGCACATAAAACAAGAGCGGTCCAACGACATGAATGCATTCATGTCGTTGGACCGCTC
>PPCM01000623.1_pt1 | contig 25931 bp, 24 predicted proteins | sample 1555541 | NCBI WGS metagenome assembly PPCM01 (sample SAMN05284479, study PRJNA326546) | Marine sediment metagenome, whole genome shotgun sequencing project. | isolation source: marine sediment | place: Germany: Wadden Sea | collected 2012-09-05 | reverse complement strand
CGTTAAATGAAAAACTAAATTCCAGATACCCCGAAGTTACCTTTTCATGCAGGATTAAGGTCTAGTTTTAACACTTAACATGTATCTTATTTTGTTCTATACTTACATTACAGGCTCATATCATCACGAATTCTTGCATGCCAAAGGGGCATCTGAAAATAGTGTGTGAGACTAAATTCCACATGCCTTAGTGTAAGACTAAATTCTATACAGTGAAATCTGCCTGTGCTATTTCCAGTTTACTGTTTAAGTAATGCTGGTTTTAAGAATACATCATCAGGTGCAATCTCGTTTAAATGCAAGATCTGATGAAGGTTTTCGTTTAAGAGAAGCTGAGACAGTTTAAATGGAGAACATCCATTAAGGCTGTCTCTTGCTTCACTGTTGATATGGTTCTGTAATAATGTTACATCTTTTTGATTCAAGTTATTAAAGCTTGTTCCTTTTGGCAGAACCAGTCGAATATACTCATGATTCTTTTCGATCATGCCTTTTTGCCATGAGCTGTAAGGATCGCAATAATAAAGTCTTGTTCTTTTGTTCCCACAAGCATCTTCTTCTATTAAATCTGGATTCTGAAATTCAACGCCACCATCTGTTAAAATAAGCGGAAATATTTTAGTGAAATCATCTAACCCAAGTTCTAATGTTAAGTCCTCGAGTACACGCGCTACTGCAGCTTGTGTTTTTGATTCAAGTAAAAAGATGAGCATTAAGGAACAGTTTCTAAACATCATTGTAAGGAATACTCTACCACCTTTTACACCTTCTACAACATCCATCTCAACAACACTCATAGACGGATGTTTCTTGATAAACTTTTGAAAATCCACATAATTACGACCGATCCTGTGAGTCCTGTCTTTAATGCTAGTCCTAGTTGATTTTCTGCGTTCTTTGTACTTTACACGTCGTCTCAAGTCTAAGTTTCTAGCTGTTAAAACGGATTGATCTAAATAGTTATAAAGAGTTCTTCTGCTACACCCAATTTCCTTAGCATGATGAGCGTATATGTGGGCAATAGATTGACCTTTCCTAAATAGAGGTGTTACTAAATTGTCCATTCTCATAATGGATTCAGGCGTCTGATTGATGCCTTCACGACTTGAAACAAGTTTCTCACGATAGCAATCATCAGCATACTTGGCTGAATAAATCCGCATTTCCATTAAACAATTAATTCGTTTTCCACAACCGTTACAAACGTAGGGTGGCTTACTAAGTTTGATACATGTCCTTGGCACATAATTTGGACAAATGTAAATACATTTAATCTCTGCTTTGGGACAATAGGTACACATCAAATCACATGGGTCATCACATAAATACTTGATACTACATCCCTTTCTATTCTTGCATGGGATAGGTGAAAAGTTTGTGTTTTTTGATGCTTTGATTTTTGAATGTTTACGAATCTCCTTTGATATGGTGCCTGGGTCTTTACTAAGTGTTCTAGCGATAGTGGCAAAGCTTTCACCAGCCAATAAGGCTTTTTCAATGCTTATTCGTTGTGATAAAGTTAAGTGTTTTTGATTGCCTTTGGTTTTGTTTTTCATACTAAACCTCTTTCCTGCACAGGCAGGCAATCATCTGCCTCATAATTATACAGGATAGGGTATGCAAAAGTAATTTCAGGAATTATTGAATTTACTCGTGCAATCTGGAATTTAAATTTTCACTTAACTTTCTAGATATTTGGTTTAGGATATGATACAATAAATGGGAACGTATGTTCTAGTACGTATTATTGTAAAGAGTTGAGGAGGAGAACAATGAACAGATACGAAGAAGGTTTAAAAATAATTGAGGACTGTTGTGGTAACAGTAAAGATAATGTTATTGCCTTATCTACTATAGCACTAGATACTGAGGTAGAAGGAAGCCCTTATCCTAAGATTCGTGATGTGGATGCTTACTATGAAGATGGTGTATTTTATGTGACAACTTGGGCAAAGTCTAACAAGATTCAAGAGATAGCTAAGAATAAAAGGGTTGCCTTTTCAGTGAACTTTGAAGGTATTACAGGGTCTGCAATTGGAGAAAATCTTGGATGGGTGTTAGACCCTAAAAATGCTGATATTAGAACTAAGTTACGAGAAGCTTTTAGTGACTGGTATGATCAAGCCAACGATGAGCAGAATAAGAATTGCATTATATTAGTAATCCGAATCACAAAAGCAGCGATTTTCAGAGATCATGGTGCAGTACAATATCAACTTGACTTAATGAATAAATGCGAATTAAAGTAGATTGAATAGTAAGATTAAGTTTCAAGGCAAGAACAGAGAAATCTGTTCTTTTTTTGATTTAAGGATAGAGTAATATTATCGACTTATTGTAAATTAATTGCTGTAGGGTTATTATTAGATTAGAGAGACAGAGTATACATTAATAGGAGTGATGACGTGACGACACTACTTAAGGTTATACCTATTATTTTACAAATTGAAGAGAAGCTTGTTAGAATATTTAATAATGTAGCGGCTATCCAAGGCCAATATAACCCTCAGTTAAGAACAGCAGCCCTTGTTATGAGTCGACAGATGAAGGTCCATGCAGATTTTTATTCAGGAATACAGGAGAACACAGATCCTGAGTCTATGTTAGCTGATGATTCTGTTATTAATTTTGTGAGTGAAACTTTGACTGCTTTTAGGGATAGTATTCAACAAGAAGAAATTAAGGATTTGGAAAGCCTATATAGTTTTGTCTTATATATGCAACAGTCTTCAGTGGATATGATAGACCAGTTTTTGAAAGAAGCAATTCCTGATAATGCCAAAGTCATATTAACCTCCTTTGCCAGAAATCAAGATAAGAATATGGCAACGCTTAAAACTTATGTGGAAGAGAAGGTTGCTGCTGAAGTTTGGAAACAATAAAGTAGAGACAAATGAGCAGAGTATTCTGCTTATTTTTTTGCGCTAAAACAGATTAAAGGATTTTATTGACCGGTGGTTAGTAAAGGTGTACAATTATATTAACCGATGGTCAGTAAAATGTGGAGGTGCCAACAATGCCCTTGAAGTTATATGAGAAAGAAGAAATCTTAGATACTTGTTTTAAACTATTTGTAGAGCAAGGCTATGCGAAGACGACAACAGCGATGTTATCGGAGATAGCTGGTATATCTAAAGCTTTACTTTTTCACCATTTTAAAAGTAAAAAGAAATTATACATAAGTGTATTGGAACGTTGTTTTGATAGAATGTCCAAGGAGTACGAAGAAGAGCCTTTAAGCAACTTCGATGATTTCTTTGAGGCTAAAAGCCAGAGCGGTCTTAATAAAATCAATTACCTTAGACAAAATCCGGATCTAAGTAAAATCATGTATGAAGCCTACGTGGCAACACCTGAAGAGTTAAAGGAAGAGATATATAAATTTACATATTACATAAAACAGAAATATGGTGCAGAAGAAGCTTCAAAAAATAAAACGTTAAAAGAACTCTTTGGCCAGTTAGCCTTAAGAGATGATGTTGATTCTGTTGAAGCTTTTGAACTTATTCAGATTGTAGATGACTATTTCCGAAAGAAAATAGCATCTGAGCTTACAGATGTGTCAAAAATACTGGATGATGAGTATTGGGATAAGCTCATTATCAAGAAAAGAAACTTCCTGAAAATGGTTCGTTTCGGTATTGAAGAGAAAGGCAGGGATGAAGATGAGTAGATATGTGTATAAACTTCATGAAGAGTCACATCCGTTGACTACAGAAGTTGGTGGTAAGGCTGCCAATTTGATGAAGTTGGCAAGTTTTGAGGCTGTAAAAGTACCACAAGGATTTTGTATTTCGACTAAGGTCTATAAGGAAATACTTGAGGGAAATGAAGAGATAGAGCAATTACTTATGAGACTTTCATTACTTGACTTAAGTGACTTAGAGTCTGTAAGTAGACTTAGCAGTCAGATTAGAAGTTCTATCAATGATACAGAACTAGCTGCAGATGTTGTAGATGAGATTCGTATAGAACTTGAATCATTAGGTATGCATAAGTTATATGCAGTAAGATCCAGTGCGACTGCTGAAGATCTTCCGATGACATCTTTTGCTGGTCAACATGATACTTTCCTAAATATCAGTGGGTTTGATCAAATTCTTATACATATAAAGAAATGTTGGGCTTCCTTATTTACGGACCGTGCCATAAGTTATCGTATTCAAAATGGTTTTGACCATAAGAAGGTGTACTTAGCAGTGGTTATTCAAGAGATGGTTGACTCTGAGACTTCAGGTATCATGTTTACAGCGGATCCAATGACTTCTAATCGTACTGTAACATCCATTGACGTTTGTCAAGGGCTGGGTGAGGATCTAGTATCTGGACTTGTAGATTCCAACACTTTTAAAGTCTGCGGTGGTGTTATTAAGGATAAAAGAATTCTTGATCAACCCTTTATTTCTGATAGCAAAATACTGGCGTTAGAGAAAATTGGTAGAGCGATTGAAGTCTTTTTCGGTAAGCCTCAAGACATTGAATGGTGTATTGTAGATGGCCAAATTCATGTTGTTCAAAGTAGGCCAATAACAACTTTGTATCCATTGCCAGAAGCTAGTAAGGAGGAGAAAGGTGTTTATGTTTCGGCAGGTCATTTACAGATGATGACAGACCCAATAAAACCTCTAGGTATGTATTTTTTTAGGTCAGTCATAAGCAGCCCACCTTCACATGAAATTGGCGGAAGGCTATATGTAGATATCACTGGAGATTTATCCACTTTTTTCGGTAGGAAAATGACCAAGTACTTACTAAATGAACTAGGGGATGAACTAATAACCAAGGCAGCTGCAAAAGTCATAGCTGATAAAGAGCTTATTAGCAGCCTACCAAAAGGAAGAGGTAAAGTTTTTGATGCAGAGAATACCAGTGGTCCCCTCAAAATTATGTATAACGCATACAAAGTATATAAGCAGAATGATTCGAATATTGTTAAAGATATTATTGCCAGAGAAGAAGAGGCCATTAGAAAAATGGGTCAGGAACTACAAGCTTTATCTGGAGACGCTGTCTTTGAATATATCGAACAAGACCATGCAGATAGAAGATTGAAAATTGCTTCACCGCTGAATGCAGGGGTTTTAACTGCAGGGGTTTTAAGTACTAGAAGTTTTGATAAGAAGATTAAGAAGTGGACAGGAGTGACCAATGCTGCAGATTCAATTATAATGTCTATTCCTAATAGCATTACTACAGAAACAGGTCTTTCTTTGATGGACGTCACGGATGTGATTAGGAAACATGAGGCAATTATTGAGTACTTGAAGCAGCCTAAGGAATCTACTTTTATTGATGACATCAGAAGTTTGGAGGGTGGCAATGAAGTTTATGAGGCCTTGATGGCATATCTATCTCAATACGGTATGAGATGTTCAGGAGATATAGATATCACTGTTCCAAGATGGATTGAGAATCCAATAGAGTTAGTGCCCAGCATTTTAAATAACCTTAAGAATTTTGAAGTTGGGGCATCTAAACATAAGTTTGAAGAAGGTCAAAAAGCATCTGATCAGAGAATTCAAGACTTGGTTGGACAAGTTGAAAAATTGCCAGGAGGTAAAAGGAAAGCCAAAAAAACAAGACGAATGGCCAGTGTGATTCGTAATTATATTGGTTTCCGTGAATACCCTAAGTTCTCTTTCGTGAAAAGGTATTACATCTATAAAGTGGCTATGTTAAAAGAAGCCCAGAAACTTTTGGATAAAGGATTGATTGATGAACTTGAGGATATTTATTACCTGTATTTTGACGAACTAAGGGCTATGGTCAATGGTCAGACATTTGAGCAAGAGATCATTGCTAAACGTAAGAATGATTACCAAGCTTATGAGAAATTAACACCACCAAGAGTCATGACCTCAGATGGTGAAGTTATAGTAGGCGACTATGACACAGGCAACATACCTGACGGTAGTTTACCGGGATTGGCTGTATCTGCTGGTGTGGTAGAAGGTAGGGCTCGTATCGTTAAGGACTTGAAAAATGCCTATCTTTCAGAAGGGGACATCCTTGTGACTGAGTTTACAGACCCAAGTTGGACGCCGACTTTTGTATCGATCAAAGGATTAATCACTGAGGTTGGTGGTTTATCCACCCACGGGGCAATCATAGCTAGAGAATATGGATTGCCTGCTGTTGTTAGTGTGAGAGATGCCACCAAGTTGATTAGGGATGGTCAAATGATTAGACTTAACGGGACTGAAGGATATATAGAATTTCTTTAAGAATGTTTGCGAAAATGGAGATCACCATTCTCTATGTGACCTTTTAAGTTATAGATGCCTGCTGTTGAAATGGTTGATCCAAAGGCTATTAAGCCAAGCTTGCCGCCAAGTCCAGCAAAATAAGGTGCAGTATATAAAAAGATGATAGTAGCAATAAGACTAGCAACCATGACACTTACCCTTGTGGTAAGTTTCGTGGTTGTTGACATGCCTATGAAGGTACCACAAAAGAGGGCAACAGCCAGAGAAGTACCATTATCAAATACATTAGGTAGAATTAAACCGAAAGTTAAACCGAGTAAGCCTGAGGCTACTACGGCGCCAATTTTATATTGCTCATTGATGAAATAGGTGCCTAGTGACCCAATGATGAATACGATGAAGACATCATATTGAAGAGAGATTGGAACGCCTGTCATTGTGTCATTAAAGGTATCAAAGAATAGCGTAGCCAGTAAGGTTGCAAAATATGCCGTAGCGCCTAATTTTCCGCCAAATCCTTTGAAAGTTTCTGAACCAGCAATATACAATACACCTGCAAAAAGACCGATTGTCACAACAGATAAGGTATCATAGACAAGTAAACTACTGACCATACCAGCGAAAGTACCACAGTAAATAGGGACAGCATATTTAGGTAATAATAAACCACCAATTAGACCGATTAAACTTGATGCCACGACAGCGCCCAATTGGAAGTTGTGATTTAACAAATAGGAACATAAGGTACCAAGAAAGACACTTAGAAAAAGGTATAAATCATGTTTAGCCAATTTCTTTTTTAACAAAGTTTTTCTCTTTGGGTATAAAAAAACACGCCATTCTATAAAAATCTCATAGAACAGGAATATAATGACAATAATTTTAAGGGAAGAGATTATATAGTGACCACTTGTAAAAGAGGAGACCAAGCTTGTCAGGAACAGTGTAATCACTAAGAGACTATAGATGATGTAAGCGACTATGCTAATGATATAAAACATTAGATCACTCCCTTTGTAAATCAAAGCGTGAGTAGGTGCCTATCTATATTATATAACACTCTGTCTTCTTTTGATATAATGAAGACTATAGATGTTGTTAGTGAAGACGTTTGCTTAATCTAACCTGAGTATAAAGAGTAAGTAAAAAAGGAGGCCTGTATGAAAGTGTTTCAAGAGTTTTTGAATAAGATGGATAATTTAGAACATCGTGGAAGTTTAGAGAACATTCTTAGTTGGATACATGACCAGTTCCCTGAACTAGAAATGGCCGTTAAATGGAATCAGCCAATGTTTCTAGATCATGGAACTTTTATCATTGCTTTTAGTGTGGCAAAAGCACATTTTTCATTCTCACCAGAAGCTTATGCATTAGATATCTTTCGGAAGAAAGCTGAGAAAATTGGCTACAAAACAACAAAGATGCTCATAAAAGTAAAGTGGACTGATCCCATAGATTTTGACTTTATTGGTGAGATGATTCGCTTTAATATTAATGATAAGAAAGGGTGTCAATCCTTCTGGAGAGAATAGTTATATTAAATCTTCACGACCATTGATGGTTGCCTGCTCATCATCATTAATTGGGACTACGATACATTTTTGACCATTAATAATTTCAGTTTTGATTTTAGATAGTTTACTAGGATTTACATGAAGCACAACGTCATAATTAATTGATGTTGTGTTTTCTATTTCTTCTTCAAGTCTAAGTTCAGTTGTCTCATCGATTCTTTCGCTCACCGAATCATTACTAACTTCTTCCAGCTTACTTTCTAGTTGCTCAACTTGTTTGATAAGGGTTTCTTCCTTTTTTTTCTGAGCATTTGCCTTTAGTAATTTAGTATCTATAAGGTTCTCCGCAAGGGGTAAATCATCTGAGAAGTTTTCTTCGAATGAAGCTTCGATTTTCGCTGTTGCTTCTTCAGAAACACCACTTTCAATTAGGAGTTCTTTTACTTTTTCCTTAGATAGAGCAATGTGTTCTTCGTCCGTATTTTCATAAACTTCTTGATGTTCCTCAATTAAAGTGTTGAGATTTTCTTGTATTTCAATAAATACTTTCTCAGAATCCTCATCAACCAAGGCAACTGTAGTTTCGATAATGGATTGAAATATCTCTTTTTGAATGGTTGCTGTCTGTTTAGCAGAACATCCTAATGTATTTTTCATAAGTTCTGGGTGAGGGTCTTTTGCATTTTTAGTATAGTACATAAGTGCGTTTACATCAGAGCTTCGATCGATAAATGCAGGATAAACAAAACCTAAAGAAGGCATGCCAACAACCCAGTCTCTAAGTCTGGATTTAATCTTTCTTTCCTCGTTAAAGTAACCAAGTCCTGGTTTAGATAATGATACAGGACATATAGCACACAGAATATATTCATAAACTTCTTCTGATTCGTCCAGTTTAAGATTATCAGAAGTTTTGGTCATAACATCATAGGCATCATGAAAGATAAGAATCAAATAATTCTCAGCATAATCATAATGTTCAATGACCGAATGATAGAAGTCACTAAGCATAGTATCATCTTTCAGACCACTTTTCTTTAATCTCATTAGAGAAGCCTGCTTTTCATTCTGGAAATTTTCATCTAAAGGAAAGTTTAACTGTAGAAGGTTATTGCCAACACCTCCAGATAAAACCTTTTTACTAATCTCTAAGAATTTAAAAAAATCTTCATCCGCTAGATTCAAGAATGTTTCCTTAAACTCAAGGAGTATTTTCTTTTCGCCGTTCACATAACAGCCAGCCATTTTAGTGAAAGTACATTCATTTTTCTTAAATCGTCTTTTTAGTTCGAGTATATCTTTTCTGTTCATAGGACCTCGCAGTATTTATTTTGATTTTTGGTACATGTTCTAGTATAGCTTGTTTGGAGGATTAAGCAATGATTTTTTAGGGACAGACGCAACAACTAGAACAAAATCACATCATAATCATTGCGAAATGTTAATTTAATGGGGACAGACGCAACATAATGTACATATATTAGCCAAAATTCTGCTATCAGCGGACAAAAACAGACCTCTATCTTGATACAATATATATAAGAGTATTCATAATTAAGAGGAGGGTACAATAATGTCACGAAAAACAAGAGACAAAGCCAAGAAATTACCACACCATATCATAAGTCGCAGCATCCCAGAACGTAATCTATTCAATGACAACGAGGATAAGGAATATTACTTAACACTTATCAAAGATGCAGCAAAAATCTATCATGTAGAAATCCTAGCCTATTGTCTAATGGACAACCATGTCCATTTACTGGTCCACCCAAGAGGCGGAGATATCTCCAAGTTTATGTTTAAGATCAACAATCCATATGTCATAGAATATAACAAAAAGCATGAACGTAGAGGAACCTTAATCTCATCACGCTTTAAGAATATTATCATTAGAGACTTAAATCAATTACTTCGTACATCTACCTACATCCATAACAACCCAAAAGACCTTTTGTACCAGGGTTATAAAAGTATAAAAGACTATCCTTTTAGCTCTATTTCTGACTATATCAGTCCAATGAGTGGTAGGAAGATTGCGAGCCCGGTTTACATATTTAATCGTATGGGAGGTGGCTTTGATAATGCCCACAAACATTACTTATCACTACTTGAGATTCAAATGAGAGAACATGATCAGTTTGAGAAAGAGTTGAAAGTTGCTATGAGAAAGGGTGACTACCAAAGTGATAAACAGACATTTAATAGAGATGAAAGCCCAGAGAAAGTCATAGGGATTCTTAAAAAGTTATTATTAATAGAAAGTGAACATATACTACATACAAAGTATTTAGATAAGTATAGGATCTCAAAAGGGATTATTGCAGCTACCCTTAGAGTCTACTGTGATTTATCGTTGATAGAGATGACGAAATACTTTAAAGGCCAGACCAGTGTTACTATTGGCAGATTGGCGAAAATTGGCTTGGAGGAGTTTGAAAGAAAACCGGCACTTTTTAGGCAGATTAAAACAGCCATACAACTATAAAAATTTAAAATGGTAGCTTAATCAATAAACATGCATCTGGAAGGTTGGATGTGTTCTTTTGATGCAGATATTTTGGGAGAAACATACAAGAACTATTGTAGACTGTGTAAAAAGTAAATATCGATGCCATCAGTGTCATGTGAGTTGAGTTTAATAGGTATCAATAAGTACTTTTACTCTCCAAATATAGTAAAAAGTTGCGTCTGACACCAGAATTGAAACAAAGAGAATAACTTCGCATAATTGATAAGTACAGCGAGATTTATACAAAAATCCAACAAAGACACACAAAATAGCCCATAAAAGTGACTATTAGCCACAATAGTCAAAGATTAGTTGTAATTGCCATACATATAGTATAGACTTCTAAGGTGCCACAAAATAAGGAAAGTCTGGTGTACTATGAAAGTAATGATTATAGGAGCAGGTAAGTTAGGAACTAAGCTTGCCACAGCGATGCTTAATGGAGAGATTCAAGTGACTATCGTAGACAGTAATGCAGAAGTCATTGAAACAACAAAGAATTACTTGGACGTACTTACAGTTAATGCAAATGGAGCAGTAAAAGGAATACTTGAAGAACTTAAGATTGATACATATCAGATGGCGATAGCTGTGACAGATAACGATGACACTAATATCCTAATCAGTTCCATGGCAAAGAGATTGGGGTGTAAATATACAATCGCAAGAATCAGAAAGCCGGAGTACGCTAATCAATTAGACTTTCTAAAGCAAACCTATAAAATTGATAGAGTCATTAATCCAGAACTTGCGACTGCAAATGAAATATCAAGATACTTGATGGAGAGTACAACCTTCTACTTTGGTGATTATGCTAAGGGTAAGGTGTCGCTGGTGAACTTTAATATAAAGAGCTCAAGGAGTTTTGTTGGAAAAAAACTTAGCGATATCAGCCAGATTGATCGATTGTTGATTGTGGCTATCTCGAGGAATGGTGATACTATAATACCTTTTGGTGGAACAATACTTGAAGAAAATGACATTATTTATGTTATTGGACAGAGAGAAAAAGTTGCCAATATATCTAAGGAACTTTCTGCAATCAGAGGTAAGAAGCAGATTAAAAAAGTTATGATCCTTGGAGGAGGTAAAATTGGTTTTTATCTGGCTGAAAGACTTGTTCAAAAAGGTATGTCAGTTAAGATTATTGAATCTGATCTAGATCGTTGTAAGGTGCTTGCAGAAACATTACGTGGTAATGCCTTAGTAATTCATGGTAATGGAACAGATATAAACCTTTTAGAAGAGGAAGACTTAGCAGAGATGGATGCTTTTATTGGGACTACTGGTTTTGATGAAGAAAATTTGTTTATGTCCCTTCGAGCGAAACAATTGGATGTTCGAAAAGTAGTGGCAAAGATATCCAGACAAAGTTATGTGCATATCATTGAAAAGTTGGGTATAGACCTTGCCATAAACCCAGTTAATATTACGGCCAGTGAAATTCTAAAACATATCCGAGGTGGTAGAGTCGTATCAGTGTCTCTATTACTTGATGGACAGGCCGAAGTGACAGAGATAATTGCTGCTGAAAACCTAAAAGTTCTTAACACACCAATAATGGATATAGATATTCCTAAGGGTGTTATTATAGGAGCAATTGTTCACAATGATGAAGTCATTATACCTCAAGGGAATTCCATTATACGGGCTGGAGATAGACTAGTAATCTTCTCGTTACTTTCAGAAGTACCAGCTCTTGAAACCTTCTTTCGTCTGAAAGAAGGACGCTAATGAATTATAAAATGATGTTTAAGGTACTGGGTTATATTTTGCTAATCATAGCATTAACCATGGTGCCACCCTTGGTAATTGCCCTTGTTTCAAATGAAGGAGATTTTTTTGCTTTTCTAATCAGTATTGGTATCACAGCCCTAATAGGTTTCTCTTTGACAAGAATCCCCATTAAGAAGAATCTAATAAAAATAAAAGAGGGTTTGGCAATAGTAACTCTAGGGTGGCTATTTGCCTCTGTTTTTGGTGCTCTACCTTTTTACATTTCTGGTAGTATACCTTCATTTGTTGATGCCCTATTTGAAACTGTTTCAGGATTTACTACAACTGGGGCAACTATTATCAAAGACATCGAAGTGTTGCCAAGGGGTATCCTATTTTGGCGTTCATTTAGTCACTGGATAGGTGGTATGGGTATCCTAGTTGTAGCTGTAGCGGTACTCCCTATGATTGGTTCAGGTGGTTTTCATATTTTTAGAGCAGAAAGTCCAGGCCCTGTTGCAGACAAAATTGTTCCGAGAATTAAGGATACAGCCAAAATATTGTATATCACATACACGATTATAACTCTCGTTGAATTTATACTTTTGATGTTTGGAGGGATGACACCTTTCGAAGCGATGGTTCATACCTTTGGTACTTTAGGTACAGGTGGTTTTTCTACTAGAAATGGTAGTATCGGTGCCTTTAATAGTTCCTATATTTTCATTGTCATCTCAATATTTATGATTATGTCAGGTACAAACTTTTCACTTTACTATGATTTGTTCAAAGGCAAATGGCGAGATGTGATAAAAAATAGTGAGCTACGACTTTACTTAGGCATAATAGCTGTTAGTGTGTTGGCTATAACGATTGATACTAACATGAGCCTCTATCATAATTGGTTTGAAGCATTTAAACATTCTCTGTTCCAAACAAGTTCGATTATTACAACAACGGGATATACAACTACAGATTATGAGCAATGGTCTAGCTTCTCTCAAGGGATTTTATTCATACTTATGTTTGTAGGCGGGAGCGCAGGTTCTACAGGTGGTTCAATAAAAGTCATGCGGATCCTTGTTTTGTTAAAAATACTTAAACGTGAACTGACAAAAGTTCTGCACCCAAGAGCAGTTCTGTCTGTACGTGTTGGAGGACAACCGGTGGCTGATGGTACATTGCTTAACATATCAAGCTTCTTTATGTTATATATGCTAATCTTTGCCTTCGGATCCATCATCATATCCTTAGAAGGTATAGGATTTATGGGGGCGACCAGTGCTGTAGCAGCGACACTTGGTAATATTGGACCAGGTTTTGAGTTTGTCGGACCAACACAAACATATGCTGATTTTTCAATCTTTAGCAAACTTCTACTTTCTTTCTTCATGTTACTAGGACGTTTAGAGCTCTTTACAGTTATTGCCCTTTTAACACCTAAGTTCTGGAAGACAGAGTTATAACTTGATAAATTAGTAGTATCTAATTTTGTAGAAGTTGTGTCTGTCCCTTTAAAACATTTATGCTTTATGGAAGTTGCGTCCGTCCCCAATATTTAATTGGGACAGAAATTAATCATAGGAAACCAATTCACCAATCACGAAAGGAACTATATGAACAAAACTAAAATCTTAGCAGTAACACATAGCGGGATATTTCATGCCGATGAAGTTATGGCATCGGTCATACTTAAAGAACTATACCAAGAAGTAGAGATTGTAAGAAGTCGTAGTCAGAGAGATATTGATAGAGCAGATATTGTCTATGATGTTGGAGATGGAGAGTTTGACCATCATAGTGACCAGAAAGAATACCGTGACAATGGTATACCATACGCAGCCTGTGGTTTAATATGGAGAACATACGGGAAAGACTTGATTAAGAAGCTTAGACCAAAGTTTTCAAGAGATCAAATCGAAGAAGTTTTCTATAGTGTAGACGAAGGTCTAATTGAAAGTATTGATGCAATTGATAATGGGTATAGGGTTGATAAAGCAGATATTCATATGCCAACTTTGGATCAGTTAGTTAAGGGATTTAACCCTAATTGGAATGAAGATTGTGACCCCCAAGAACGATTTATGAAAGCTATTGATTTTTGTACACCAATATTACTGAACTCACTTAATGGATCGATAGCTGCAATTGAAGCAGAGAAAATGGTGAAAAGGTCCTTTGAGCAGAGAGAAGTAGATAACATTCTGATACTTGACCGCTTCTGCCCTTGGAAAAGGCATCTCAGGTCCTATGATGAGGATGGAAGCATTTTATACGTTATTTTCAAAGACCTTGTGAATGGGTATAGGGTTCAAGCTGTAGCAGAACCTAATTCTAGAGAATCCATTAAACCCTTCCCAGAAGCATGGGCTGGAAAAGAAGCTGAGGTTATTAACGAACTGGTAGATATTGATGATGCCATATTTGTACACCCAGGACGATTTATAGCTGGAACGAAGTCGCTTAATAGTGCTGTTAGAATGGCAGAATTGGCTCTAATATACTAGTAAATGTCATGAAAGTTGCGTCTGTCCCTAGAGTCAATATATTAAAGTTGCGTCTGTCCCCAAAATTATGGTATGAAAAAAGAGAGCAAACATTGCTCTCTTTTTAGTATCAGTTAATATATCAATTCTAGTTAACAATATAAGATAAAGGATTCACATGTCTCTCACCCATCATAATTTCAAAGTGAAGATGCGGTCCTGTACTATTGCCAGTATTACCACTTTTGGCTATAAGTTGGCCCTGGCCAACTTCATCTCCAACGTCCACAAGCAGTTGGCTGTTGTGGGCATATAAGGACACAAAACCATTGCCATGATCTATCTCGATCATATAACCATAGCTACTATTCCACTTAGAGGAAATTACAGTACCACCATCAGCAGCCAAAACATCTGTTCCAGTCGGAGCGCCAAAATCAATACCATTATGAGCTCGACCCCACCTGCTTCCATAGTAGGAGGTGATTATATAATTATTGATTGGTTTTACAAAGAATCCTACTGAACCGAATTCAGGAATTGCTTTAGTACCAACCAAGATTTTAGTTGGCACTGCTTTTGAGAGTACAACTTTCGAAATAATGGATCTATTAATTTCCTCATCATTACAATGTTCGATAAGTTCTGTGACTTCTGTGATGCCATCATAGCCATAATCTCCTATGGTTTCAAGTCCCGTATATAATGTAGGATCATCAACATATATAGTATCTCTAGGTACTTCTACTAGATAACTTTCAGTCATACTTTCGATGACAGCAAGGGCTGCTGAGTCATCCATTAATTGTTTTGCGACACTATCTGGTAACTCTATGACTTGATCTGTTAGATTTATAAGTTCAACAGATAGGGTTTGGTCGAAGGTGAAAGTACTTGTAGCTTCTGCGGAAAGGTCAACCATTTCAACAGGACGAATGACATCTGCGGGTATACTTTCTTCAATAACAGATTCTTCATCATATGTTAGTGGATCATCTGTAGATCCAGTTAAAGATAATTCGTTTATAGCCATTGATAAAATAGGCTTGCCTTCTTCATATATAATCGGTTCCAACTTAGTTGCATCTATCGTACAGGTTAAGTAAGGATTATAACTTGCTGATAAGACCATATCCAGAGTTGAGTCAATGGCTGTAAGGGAGTTGAGGTAATAGACGGAGCCATTATCAACAGTCAACTTGTAGATTTTCTTTCTAGTCTTCTCATAATAAGCCGCTTCTGACTGGGTATAAGCTTGGGTCAAATTACCATAACGTTCACTATAAAGCTTTACTAATACTGGGTCTTCAATTCTGATGATAGGTACAACTTCAAGAGGTACATCCTTTAATATACTTGTACCAAATAGTAACATAGACAGACTTAGGCCTGTGACAATTGATATTTGAATTATTCTTCTTTTGATTCGTTTTGACAACATATAAACTCCGATAATCATTTCATTTATTGAGACAAAGATTATCCTATTCTAACACAAGAATATGACAAGAATGTGGATAAACTAAGAATTTTACTCAAAACAAGGTCAATTCTGGGGAAAAGTAAAGGATATACTAAAAATTACTTTTGAATAATAATGATTATTAGTATAAAATAGGAGTCATGATATAAGAAATTATGACTTTTAGAATGGAGACACCATGATTACGACTTTATTGTTACTAAGTATAATCGTTATTCTGGATTTAGTTATATTAAGTGTGGATGTACTTGTCCTATCGTTTATGTTGTTCTTAATAGTATATAAGTATGTTAGGAAGCCTAAGTATGACTATTTGCTGTATATATTTGCGCTAATATTAACAGTGATTTCACTTTTAGTAGATATTGAATATGTTAGAAGTGGTTTAATCGCCTTCTCCATGTTCAACATTGTTTTGTTCACTGGAGTGCTACCAGATCGGTGGCAGATCACTGGCAAGTTAAAAGCATATCGTGTTTTATACTCTATACTGGGCTTTATACTAATTCTACCCCATGTATTCATCAATCTATTTGTAGACCAGCAAATCAATTTTTTTGGCATCGGCGCAGCTGTGATTATGATTCCTTTATTTATAACGTCTTTCAATTTTGTTAAAAAGGAAATGAAGGTAGAAGAGTGGATTAAACTTCAAAAAGCAGCGTATCTTGTTTATATTTTACTCTTTGTACATTTAATCAGTGTGGCAGATTGGTATGGCAAAATAATCTACGCTGTTATGCTGACTTTATACGTAAACAATAAATTATTAAAGGAGTTTAAGAAATGAAGATATTGGAAAAATTAGGTATTAGCCTTGTAGCGTTTCTGATTATTTATGCATTTATTTCAATTGGTATGCGAATGCTTAATTTGAGTTCTGTTTATACATCTCATATGATTGGTGGCATTGTTGCCACAATTATAGCCATTGGTATTCTCATGTACCTTTTGACTAAGAAATCTAAAGAAGAATGAAAGAAATATACCCAAAAAAGACATCGCTTAAGGCGGTGTCTTTTTGAAACTTTACACAAACTTTACGTTTTTTGCGAAAAGACTATGTTTCTTTCTCTTTTTTTAGTAAACTATATAATGAGGTGCAGAATGCATTTTTATGTGTGATGGACCAAATTAAAAGTACTAGGAGAAGTAAATGGAAGATTTTAATATGGCTTCAGTTTTGATGCAGCTGGTTGGTGGACTTGGATTATTCCTCTATGGTATGAATGTCATGGGTGAGGGTCTACAAAAATCTGCTGGTGACAGAATGAAGAGCATCGTTGAGATGTTAACGAAGAACAGAATTATGGCAGTGCTTATTGGTATGGTTGTTACAGCAATTATACAAAGTTCAAGTGCCACAACGGTTATGGTTGTTGGACTTGTTAATGCGGGAATTATGAACTTAACTCAATCCGTAGGGATTATCATGGGTGCAGATATTGGAACAACTATTACCGCACAGTTGGTTTCCATTAACTTAACGGCATTAGCACCATTCTCCATCGCTCTTGGTGTGATTATTAATTTATCTACCAAAGATGCTAAGATCAAAAAGTACGCAGAGATTCTGATTGGCTTTGGTATCCTCTTTATGGGTATGGATATTATGAAGAATGCCTGTAAACCACTTAGGAGTTATGAGCCATTTACAAGCTTACTAACAAGATTTGGTAGTGGAACTCCACTAGATACATTCTTGGCAATCGGGACAGGTTTTATTGTTACTGGTGTTATTCAGAGTTCATCAGCAACAACAGGGATTATGATAGCTCTTGCAGCTGCAGGTCTTCTTAATATAGATTCAGCCTTTCCGGTATTACTGGGAGCCAATGTTGGTACATGTGTAACAGCGCTTCTTTCAAGTATAGGTGCTAAGAGAGCAGCCAAGAGAGCAGCAGTGATGCATTTAACAATTAAAGTTATTGGTACAGTCACCTTTGCACTTGTATTAAAAGAAGCGACCTTACCGATAGTAAAAATGTTATCAGACAACCCAGCTAGACAGATAGCTTGGGCTCATACATTGTTTAACGTTATTAATACAGCGATTTTACTTCCTTTTGCACCATTGTTAGTAAAATTTGTTATGTACATTATGCCAGGGTCTGAGGAAGAGGAAAAAGAGCAAGATTACACTCTTGCATTGGATGACCGTATCCTTGAGACACCATATATTGCAATTGATCAACTTAAACATGAGATTATACATATGGGTAAGTTAGCAGAAAAATCATTTTCTACAGCTATGACAGGCTTCATTGAGAACGATGATAAAAAGTTAAGTAAAGTATTTAAGTATGAAGATAGAGTTGATAAGATGGAACATGAAATTCTACAGTACTTAGTTAAGATATCCAACTCAGCAGTTTCAGGTGAGCAACGTGAACGTGTAGATGCTTTGTTTAATACTGTTAATGATATTGAAAGACTAGGTGATCATGCAGAGAGTATTGCAAAACTTGGAAAACACAAGATGAAACATCAGTTGGCCTTTTCAGAGGATGCAGATGGTGAACTTCTAGGTATTTTTGAAGTGGCTAAAAAGGCTATAAAAACAGCTATTAGAAGCATAGACGGCGAAGATGAGGAAGAAGCAAACAAAGTTTTACCAATGGAAGAACGTATTGACTTACTAGAGAAACGACTACGCAAAAAGCACATTAGACGCCTTAGTGAAGGTGAATGTCAGCCAAGGTCAAGTGTTGTTTTCTTAGATGTTATTAGTCATATTGAACGTGTTGGCGACCATGCTATGAACATTGCTGAGATTTATATGACGCCAGAAGAGTCGAATACCTAATCAAATAAATGACATAAATAAAGACCTAATCTGTTGTGGATTAGGTCTTATTATTTCATAATGCTTCAATTCGGTTTCTTCCATTTTCCTTAGCTGAGTAGAGAGCTTTATCAGCTGAATCAATAAATGACCTAACACTGACGGATTCTTTAGGAACAGTAGATGTGATACCAATGCTTAGGGTAATTCTATCATAGGGTGAAGATTCGTTCTGTATATGAGCATTAAAGACAGCTTGTCTAATTTTGTCACCGATTTTTTGTGCGTCAGCTAAAGAAGTTTTGGCTAAAACAAGTGCAAACTCTTCACCACCATACCTTGAGAAAACATCTTCTTTACGAATCAATTGGGTGATAAGTGTTGTGACTCTTTGTAAAACTTCATCCCCTTTTATGTGGCCATAAGTATCGTTATAACCTTTGAAAAAATCGATATCCATCATCAAAAGACTTATCTGATGCTGCTCTCTCGACTGATGCCATAACTGATCTATGTGAAGGTTAAAGTATCTTCGGTTATAAATACCAGTTAAGAAGTCTCTTTTATTATCATTTGTTAAAACTTCATTCTTTTTGACAAGACTTTGCTTTATTTTTGTAACTAAGAACAACATAAGTAGGATTATAGTGAGTGCAATGCTGTTAAAGAGTAGATGGGTTTCTTTGATGGTATTAAGAATGAATGCGGGTCTACTTTCCTCAGCTGCAATCGTTAGGTACCAGTCAACACTTCCAACTTTTTGCATGATACCTCGTATGTTTTGGTCACCTAATTCATAGGCCATTTTTATTAATTCGTCACTATTTTTTGCTAAATCTGCGTAGTCACTTATGACATGTTGTTGTTCATTTGAATAAATGTTAATTCCTATGAATTTTGGGTTTCTGGTGTGAACAACAATCATACCATTAGCATCAATGATATAACTATATGTAGCTTCGTTTGGTAATTGATCTTGAAGATATGTACTGATATTTTTTAGGAAAACATCAGCAGAGATAACACCAATAAAGACGTCATCTAAGTAAAGAGGAGAGCTGATTGTCACCATCTGTTCAGTTGTTTCCATATCAATATAGACGCGAGAAATAATGGTATCATCTGCTTCAACAGCTTCGATATACCAGGGACGAGTCCGAGGATCATAGTTACTAGGTGGTACCCATTCGCCACCTGTAATGAATGCACCAGTATCAAGCCCTATGTAAATTTGACTGATGTTGGGATCGTCGTTATTAATGTTCAAAAGAGGGTTAAGGACATTGCCGTCTACAATCTCATCGTAGCTAAAATTATTTACAATATCTTTGGATGTATTAAGAATCTCTTTCTTATTACTAATCCATGTGTTAAACTCCATTGATACTTTATTCAGTTCGTTAATAAGTTCATTGTATTGGTTGTCAACAACCGCTTCATTTAATTCATGAACATTGAATATAATGAAGGTGACAATTGACAATAACAATAAACTAATAATTATTCTAAAATTCTTCTGCATATAATCACCTGATTATAGTATATGATAATTTGATATATTAATATACATAGATATTATGAACAATATGTGTATTATTTGCGAATTCATGTGTATAATAGATGTAATCAATGTTAAATGAAGAGGTAAAATATGATTAGACCAATAATGAAGGATGTATTCTTCCTAAATCAACCATCAGAGAATGCAGATGAAACAGACAAAAATGTTATAAAGGATCTTCTTGATACTCTAGAAGCCCATAAAGAAGGCTGTGTTGGTATGGCTGCCAATATGATTGGTGTTAAGAAGAGAATTATTGCCGTTAATATGGGGATTGTGAATGTGCCCCTTGTAAACCCAGTGATTGTAAAAAAATCTGGTGCATATGAAACAAGTGAAGCTTGTTTATCTTTAGTAGGAGAGAGAAAGACCACACGTTATAAGGAAATTGAGGTTGAATACTTAGATGCTTCATTTGGGAAACAAAGAGGTAAGTATGAAGGTTGGATAGCTCAAGTCATTCAACATGAAATTGACCATTGTAATGGTATCATTATTTAGGAAGGTGACCTATGTATAATAAGAAAGACACAACTTTTGATGATCTGAGAGAAAAATCTGTGATGCGATGGCTGGATGGTATGCTTTGTCATGAGGATATTGAAGTACGTGGCGGCGTGAAGGTAACAACAGACTACATTCGAGACCTTCAACATAAGATAAGTCAGTTAGAAGAGGGACATAAAGTGAAGGATGGCTATTTGAAGAAAATGAGTCGTTTTAAGAAAAAGAATTAATTATTTAGTGGAAACTGATTGGCCTATCCTAGAAGACTACCTTCTAGGATGGGCTTTTATTATGTGAAGTTATGTTGCCTATAAGTCATTCGATAAGTCTTAGGTGACATTTTTAGAAACTTCTTAAAAGTCTTATAGAAATTGGTATAGTCCTCATAACCACAGGCTTGGCTGATTTCTGTGATGTTTTGATCACCGCTTAAAAGGTCTTTAGCCAACATTATTCGCTTGGATTGAACATATTCAAGTAGTGTAAAACCAGTATGTTCCTTAAATAAGTGGCTTAGGTAATATTTGTCGATATGATGATTTTGACTGAGGGCATCTAAACTGAAGGCATCGGTATAGTGTTGGTCTAAATACTGTCTAATCTCGTAAACTCTTGGATCGATGGATTGGAAAGACGCTTTGCCAGAGACATGAGAGATAAAGAGACTATCTAGCTCCATCAAAAACTGAACTAAGATGAGGCGGCCTTCGTAGAGACTTTTTGGCGTATTAAGTATAAAGGCAGATTCTATTGTATCAAAATAGTCATCAATAACTGAAATGGCATGTGATGGGATTGGTATATGATTGTGATGACCGAGTTGTCTGTTATCAAATATTTGCAGGGGACTATAGTCTATACCAATGAAGGATTGAATCAATGTAGGTTGGAACTGGATGAAACGTCTTGCGTAGGGACCTTCATTATAGAGGGTTGGTCTATGAATTTCCTTATTGGATGTAATGACAATATCACCTTTGGCCAGTTTATAAGCATGTCCCTCAACATAATATAGAATGTTGTCACTAAGGGCTTGGAATATTTCATAATGGTCATGCATGTGTATGTCAACGTCACATGTGTTAGAAATATCTTCATGTTGGAAAAAAGGGTTTGGGCTATCATATTTGGTATAATCAGTCATAAGTCCTCACAATATTTGCAATGTATTTTGACAAGATGAGCCATGTATTTCATGAGAGATTCATCTATAATAATCTTATATGGATTGTACCATATATAATAGCTTAACTACAATAAATAAGCGGAGGAATATAGATATGAGCGAATTTGTACTATCTGGTTTTTCAGACGAAATCAGCCCTGATTTCGATACACAGTTAGAGAGCGTAAAGAAATTAGGCATTGCATATATTGAAATAAGAGGTGTAAATGGTAAAAACATTGTCGAACATAGCCTTGAAGAAGTGATGCAACTTAAGAAGCAAATGAAGGATATGGCTATTGGGGTCTCAGCCATCGGCTCGCCGATTGGTAAGATAAAAATTACAGATGACTTTGATGCCCATCTTGACCTATTCAGACATACAGTGGCCATTGCAAAATTACTTGAAACAAAGTACATTCGACTATTCAGTTTTTTTGTGGATGTTGATAAGGCAGCTGAATACCGAGATGAGGTTCATAGAAGACTAGGTCAGATGGTTGAGTATGCAGAAGACCAAGGCGTTATTTTACTCCATGAGAATGAAAAAGAGATTTATGGAGACACACCAGAAAGGTGTTTGGACTTATATAAAAGCATAAATTCTAATAACTTTAAGTTGATATTCGACCCAGCTAATTTTATCCAATGTGGTGTTGAGACCTATCCCCATGCCCATAATATGCTTAAAGATTATGTTGTCTACTATCATATTAAAGATGCATTAATGGAGACTGGTGAGGTTGTACCTTCTGGAAGCGGGGATGGTTGTATTAAAGAAATCATGACTGTTTTAAATCAAGAAGGTTATCAAGGTTATTTATCGTTAGAACCACATTTAGGGTCCTTTGCTGGTTTGGCAGACCTAGAAGGTCAAGGTAACTTGGAGAACTTTAAGGAAGTGTCTAGTTTTGATAAATTTGAGTTAGCCTATGAAAGTTTAATGAAAGTATTGAGAGGTGTCAGTCATGAGTGAGGTTAAGATTGGTGTTATAGGAATAGGAAATATGGGAAGCAGTCACTGTCAGAAGTTGTTTGATGGTGAAGTGAGAAATGCTGAACTTGTGGCAGTTTGTGATGTGAAAGAGGACAGGTTGAAATGGGCAAAAGAGACTTTTGGCGATGACGTTACTACTTTTCCTAATATGGAGACCTTGCTTGAAGCCAAATTATGTGATGCCTTAATCATTGCTACACCACATTATGACCATCCAGGCATGGGTATTGATGCCCTGAATGCTGGCTTACATGTTCTTGTTGAGAAACCTATTGGTGTCTATACTTCAGCAGTGGACGAATTGAATGAAGTGGCAAATGCTTCAGATAAGGTGTTTACAATTATGTACAACCAGAGAACCAATCCTTTATACCAGAAGGTAAAAGCAATGATAGAAGAGGGTGAGCTTGGTGAATTGATGAGAGTAAACTGGGTCATTACTAATTGGTTTAGGACAGAGAGGTACTTTCAGTCAGGTGGTTGGCGTGCAACTTGGGAAGGTGAAGGTGGTGGTGTTCTATTAAACCAATGCCCTCATCAAATTGACTTGATTCAATGGTTGTGTGGACTTCCTAAACGTGTTAGAGCTTTTGCCAAATATGGTCAGTATCATAACATAGAAGTGGAAGATGATGTAACAGCCTATTTTGAATATGAGAATGGCGCCACTGGAACCTTCATCACCTCAACAGGAGAAGCACCAGGGACTAATCGTTTGGAAATCACAGGTGAAAATGGCAAGTTAGTTGTAGAAAATGATCAATTGACCTTCCATAAAAACAAGATAAGTATGTTTGAGTTCTCAAAAACAACAGATGGCTTATTTTCAAGACCGGAAACTGAAATAGTTGAGATTGAAGTAAGTGGAGACCATACAGGTCATGTAGGTATTATGCAAAACTTTGTGAACGCCATCATTAAAAGTGAAGCTCAACTATCACCAGGTGTAGAGGGTGTGAATGGTTTGTCACTGTCTAATGCTATGCACATGTCATCATGGATAGATGACTGGGTTGAACTGCCGATTGATGGTAAACGCTATTATAACCTTCTACAAGACAAGATTAAAGCATCTAACTTTAATAAAGTAGCAAAGGAAGTTACAGTTGACTTAAGTGGCAGTCACTAAGAAAGGGATCATCATGGATAAATATGGTATTGGAATTATCGGGTGTGGCACTATAGCATCCGTACACTTAGATGCAATTCGTAGTTATGAGGGTGCAGTCCTTAAAATGGTTTGTGATATCGATGAAGCCCTTGCTGGTAAGGTTGCAGAGAAAGAAGCTTGTAAATGGGTAAAAGACTATAATCTTTTGTTAAACAATGACGAGATAGAAATCATCCATATCTTAACACCCCACTATCTCCATGTAGAGATGGCCATAAAAGCCCTTGAGGCAGGTAAACACGTGGTTCTTGAAAAGCCTGTGGGCACAAGGGTGGATGACTTGGAGAAACTAAATACAGTAGCAAAGGCATCAGATAAAACAATTGGTGTGACCTTGCAGAATAGATTTAACCCAACAGTTCGTAAGATGAAAGAAGTTATCGCTACAGGCCAGCTTGGAGAGTTAATCGCTTCTAAAGGACTTTTGACTTGGTGTCGTAAGGATGGTTATTACCTTGATTCACCTTGGCGTGGCAGTTGGGAGACAGAAGGTGGCGGTCTGCTCATTAATCAAGCCATACACACTTTGGATCTTATGGTGTATGTTGGTGGACCACTTAAGGATATGAAGGCAACAGTTCAAAACTTAAGTCATCCATATATAGAAGTGGAAGATACGGCATCGATTACATTAAATTATGAAAACGGCGCTATTGGACACTTCTTTGGAACCAATAGCTATGGTACGAATAGCCCAGTTGAACTTGGTTTTGTATTTGAAAAAGGGACACTAGAACTAAAAAACGATCAACTATATCTTGTAACAGACCAAGGCACAGAAGTGATAGCAAATGACCTACCTAAGGCGGGAGAAAAGTCGTATTGGGGTGTGAGTCATCAGGAAATTATTCATGATATCTATAACAGCATCAGAGCGGGAAAAAGTCCTCAAGTGACGATACAAGATGGTATTAAGGCTACTAAACTTGTTCTAGCCTGTTATAAATAATTATTATAATAAAAGGAGATACGATGAAAAAACCAATTATTGCAGCACAACTATACACAGTTCGAGACTTATTATATGACAAAGCAGAAGAGGAAATCAGAGAGACCCTAGGGAAAATCAGAGATATCGGTTATACCGCTATTCAGATTTCAGGCGTTGGGGAGCCGACAGCTGAGAAAGTTGAGATTTTTAGAAAAGTATCTGAAGAACTTGGTCTTGATATTTGTGCAACACATCTGAGCATCGAATATATTGAAGATAATCTGGAATGGGTGATCGAGTTACATAAAATCTGGGATTGTCATTATATTGGTATTGGAAGTATGCCAGATGAGTACAGAAGTTCTACAGAACTATCAAGGTTTGTTGAGAAGATGAACATCATTGGCCATAAACTTAAAGACGCTGGACTTCAGTTAATCTACCATAATCATAAGTTTGAGTTTGAATTAAAGGATGGTAAACCTTGGCTTGAGCACTTACTTGATTCTTTTGATCCCCAAGCTGTACAGTTAGAGCTTGATACATACTGGGTACAAGCAGGTGGCGGAAATCCAGTAAAATGGATTCAAAAAGTGGCAGGGAATAGTGGTGTCTTACACTTAAAAGATTACAGGATTGTAAAGGATGAGCCACAGTTTGCTGAAGTTGGCTATGGCAACTTGGACTGGGTTGAGATCCTAGAAGTGGCCAATAAGGCGGGGGTTATCTACGCTGCAGTTGAGCAGGATGCTTTTACAGATGATCCAATTCAAAGTTTGAAGATGAGTTATGATTATCTGCAATCCCTATAAAAAATTGGTCAATAACTGAGAAGTTTCACTCGTTAAATGAAAAACTAAATTCCAGATACCCCGAAGTTACCTTTTCATGCAGGAT
>PPCM01000622.1_pt1 | contig 25947 bp, 18 predicted proteins | sample 1555541 | NCBI WGS metagenome assembly PPCM01 (sample SAMN05284479, study PRJNA326546) | Marine sediment metagenome, whole genome shotgun sequencing project. | isolation source: marine sediment | place: Germany: Wadden Sea | collected 2012-09-05 | reverse complement strand
GCCCACGATCACCCCGTTCTTCATGCAGTCCCCGGCGATTTTCATAAGGACGCCCTCGTGCACGGGGGTCTTGGTGTCCCTGTCCTCCACCAGCTCCACCCCCGCGAAAAGGCCAAGCCCGCGAATCTCTCCGACGTTTTTGTGGGCTCCCAACTTCCGGGCCAGCTGTTCCATCAGGTAGGCGCCCATCTTTTGGCTGTTCTCCACCAGATTGTCCGCCTCTATGACCTTGAGGTTGGCCACGCCCGCGGCGGCCGCGCCCGCGCATCCGCCGTAGGTGCTGATGTCCCTGAAGTAGGCATCGGTTTGGGAGGGGTCGGCCAGGAACTCTTCGAAGACCTTTTCCGTGGTCATGGTGGCGGCCAGCGGAGCGTAGGAGGATGCCAGCCCCTTGGCCGTGGTCACGATATCCGGCACGATGCCGTAGTGCTGGTAGCCGAACCATTCTCCGGTCCGGCCCAGGCCGCAGACCACCTCGTCGAGGATCAGCCAGACATCGTACCGGTCGCAGATCTCCCTGAGCATGGGGAAGTATTCCGGGGGGGGTACCAGTATGCCGCCGCCGGCCACGATGGGCTCGACGATCACACCGCCAACGGTTTCCGGGCCTTCCCGGAGGATATGGTCTTCCACGGTCCTTGCGCAGTCCATGTCGCAGGCCCCGTAGGTTTTGCCGAAGGGGCAGCGGTAGCAGCAGCAGTGCTCGAACTTGACGAACCCCGGGGTATAGGGGCCGTACTGCATCCTTCGTTCCTCCTGGCCTCCGGCGCTCAGGGTGGCGATGGTGGTGCCGTGGTAATCCCTGTCCCGGTAGAGGATCTTGTATTTTTCCCCGCCGAACTTCAGGGCGGCCCGCTGGCGGACCATCTTAAAGGCCTTCTCGTTGGCCTCGGAGCCCGACGGGGAGAGGTAGACCCGGCTGAGGCCCGGCATTTTTTCGATGAGCATGTCCGAGAGCTCGATCGCGGGCACGTTCCCCGCAGTGCCGGCGAAGTAACACATCTTCATGTTCTGTTCGCTGATTGCATCGACGATCCGTTTTTCCCCGTACCCCACATTGACGCTCCAGACCCCGCCGGAAAGGGCATCGAGGTACTCCTTGCCGTTGATGTCCCATACCCGCAGCCCCTTGCCCTCGGTAATGACCAGGGGATCGTTCCCGTCGAACTGTTTGTGCTGGGTAATGTGGTGCCATACGCGGGCCTTGTCCTTTGCCACCAACTCTTTTTTATCGTATGCCATTTTACCATCCATGAATTTTGATGCTCTCGTAAAAAGTCCGAATCCAATTCCCCAACTACCTTATGGTGCAGGCGCGAGCCGTATCGACACCTTCAGGTTGTGGTCAAAATTTCGACCGCCGACTTTTTACAGGGTCATCAATTATAGGAATATTGAACTCCGGGTTAGCTTGCCACGCAGCTTCTGACGGATTTGTCGCCGCCGCAAGACCCTTCGGCCTTGGCTTCGGAGCCCGGCGCCGGGGCAACCCGGATGGTGGCCACCTTGTTCTGGGTAAAGAAGTCGATGCCGTCCTTGCCCTGGACCTTGTCCGTGCCCAGGTGGGAATCCTTGATGCCGCCGAAGGGCAGGTAGGGATGGGGGGCGCATACGCCGACGTTGACGCCGATCATGCCGGTATCCGCCTCCTGGATGAACTTCTCGGTGTAGTACTGGCTCTGGGTGAAGATGCAGGCGCCGTTGCCGAACTCCTGGGCCCGGATCAGGCCGAGGGCATCGTCGATGCAGCTGATCTTCATGAGGGACACCACGGGACCGAAGATCTCCTCCTTTGCGATGGTGCGGCAGGGGGTGACGTCGGCGAACACGGTGGGGCCGACGAAATAACCGTTTTTATTCTCTTCGGGCAGTTCCGGGTTTCTGCCGTCCAGCATGAGGGTGGAGCCCTCCTCCAAGCCGATTCCGATGTACTTCTCGATGCTCGCCTTGGCACCCGCTGAGATCACGGGCCCCATGTAGATATCCGGATTCATGGCATCGCCGATGGTGACCCCCTTTGAAGCCTCCAGGACCCGCTCCACCAGCTCGTCGTAGACTGCGGGCACGGCCGCCACAACAGAGCCCGCAAGACAGCGCTGGCCGGCCGATCCGTAGCAGGAGTGCAGGAAGTTGGGAATGAAAACATCCCAGTCCACATCCTCCATGACCACCAGGTAGTTCTTGGCGCCGCCCAGGAGCATGCTTCTCTTCCCGCCCCGGCCGCAGGCCTCGGCCATTTTCTTTGCCGTGGGGGTGGAACCCACCAGGCAGACGCCGGTCATCTTCGGGTGCTCGTACCAGGTTCCCGGAACGGAGCGGTTGCCGTGGACAATGTTGATGACTCCCTTGGGCAGGCCGATGTCGGTGAAGATGTTTCCCATCTCCTGCATGAACAGGGGGGACTGGGTGGAGGGCTTGTAGATAAAGGTGTTGCCCACGCCGATGGCATAGGGGATGAACCAGCCGAACACCAGGGCGGGAAAGTTGAAGGGGGCCACGCCGCCGAAAACGCCCAGGGGCTGCTTGACCACGCGTCCGTTGATATTGCCGGCAATGCCGTCCAGGTGTTCTCCCTGGAGCAGGGTGGGGATACCGCAGGCGGTTTCGAGGATCTGTACCACCCGGTCCACCTCCCCCCTGGCCTCGCTGATGTGCTTGGCCTGGTCAACGGCAATGGAGACGGCCAGCGCCTCGCGCCTGTCGAGTATGGCCTGGCGCATGTCAAAGATATATCCCATCCGCTTGTTCAGGTTCAACTTTCTCCAACCGTCGAAGGCAGCATAGGCGGAGTCCACCGCCGCGAGGGAGGTCTCCTCGGAAGAGAGGGGGACTTCACCGATCTGTTCACCGGTGGACGGGTTGAACAGGGGTACATACTCTACTCCGGTCTCTTCAACCCACTCACCGTCAATGTAATTTTTTACGCGTACAAAGGACATCTTTATTCTCCTTGAAATATTTTTGTATTATCAATCGTTAATGCTTAATGAATCCAAATTTGAGTAATTACATGGCAAGAACGGTGCCGGCATCCGATAACTCTTTCACAGCCTGCGACATACCGTGTCATTACCGATAGATGCAGCAGACATTGGAGATTGGGCAATCTCTCCGGAAGGCAGTGGAATTTGAAGAAAATCGGACAGAGTGTCCGGGGGGCTTGATCCGCCTGTAACGGCGGCCGATCAGAGAATCTCGCGGGGAGACGGGGGGAGATGTGAAACAGGATTATCCGTGAAGTTTTATTATATAATACAGGGGAGTTGACACAACTGTCCCCCGAAGTGTCCGCCGGTCGGACACTTTGTCACATTCCGGCACTTGAATCGCAAGGCGAATTATGGGTGGAACAGCGGGTAAACATCTGGTTGGAACCCGTCCCCTCCCCCCTCGCCGCTCTTCCTTTGGAAGATTGTCCACGAGGAGGGAAACCATTGACGCCCCGGTCGCGGACTCACGAATTCGGTCATAACCCGCCCGGCATTTAAAAAGAGTTCGTGCACTGAACTCTCGACGGGATACTTTCTTCCCCATCCCGCTTTTATCGGAAAGACCGTTCGCCGGCACCGGCTCTTGAATGAGATCATCGGATTTACCGACGAAGAGGGCCTCGACATGGAACCCCGGCGTCCCGCCGAGGCATGGGAACCTGAAGCGCATTTCCCGTTTGACCAGGGAAGTTCCGGAGGAAAGGGCCGGCCCATGGGGGAAAGATTGTCGTAATTCGAATAGCCGGCCCGATCTGAGCAAGAGGTTGCGGTTGATCGATCACGCGATTCGCCTCTGCTCGGAACGGTTCGAAGGCTTACAGTCGAAGCCGTGCAACGCCGGGGGCGGCATCGTTTGTGCGGGGCCGTGGGCCGTATGTTTTGGGCGGGGCTGCGGGCGGCTCCCGTTTTCAGGAGCCGCCCGTAACGCTGGATTGGATTGCGGGCATGCAAGCCCGGTTTGTTTCGAGAACCGTTAGCCGTTGCTGGGAAATGAAAATACCGCCCCTTCACGCAAACCGGCGGACGGCCAGCGCTGGGTGACGGTTTTGCGCCGCGTGTAAAAACGGACACCGTCCAGCCCGTAGATGGACAGATCACCGAACAGGGAGCGCTTCCAGCCGCCAAAGCTGTGGTAGGCGACGGGAACCGGCAGGGGCACGTTCACGCCGACCATGCCGACCTTGATGTTGTCGGTGAAATAGCGGGCGGCCTCGCCGTCCCGTGTAAAGATACAGGTGCCGTTTCCATATTCATGGGCGTCGATCAGATCCATTGCCTCCTGCTGGGTTTCAACCCTGACAACCCCGAGCACGGGGCCGAAAATTTCGTCCCGATATATTTTCATGCCGGGCGTAACCCTGTCGAACAGGCAGCCCCCAAGGAAATAGCCGCTCTCGTATCCCTCGATAACGGTGTTCCGGCCGTCAACCACCAGCTCCGCCCCCTCTTGGACACCGAGGTCGACATATCCCCTGACCTTCTCAAAATGCGCCTTTGTGACAAGCGGCCCCATATCGTTACCTTTGTCGGAACCCGGGCCGACCTTCATTTCCGCCAGCCGCTCTTTCAGTTTGGCCACCACGGCGTCACCGGTATCGTTGCCCACCGTCACCACGATGGGGATCGCCATGCAGCGTTCGCCGCAGGAACCGTAAGCCGCGCCCATCAATGCGTTGACGGCATTGTCAAGGTCCGCGTCCGGCATGACCACTGCGTGGTTCTTCGCGCCGCCCAGGGCCTGAACCCGTTTGCCGCCTGCCGTGCCGGTGGAATAGATATACTCGGCCACCGGGGTCGACCCCACGAAACTCACCGCCTGAACCCTGGGATCGGTCAAAAGCGTATCCACGGCTTCCTTGTCGCCGTTCACCAAGTTCAGAACGCCGGGCGGCAACCCCGCCTCCTGTGCAAGCCGGGTCATGAACATCGATGCGCTGGGGGTGCGCTCGGACGGCTTAAGCACAAAGGTGTTTCCAGCCACCACGGCCAGCGGCCACATCCAGAAGGGAACCATGGCCGGGAAGTTGAACGGCGTGATGCCGGCGACGACGCCCAGCGGCTGATATTCACTCCAGGAATCGATGGCGGGGCCGGCGTTTTTGGAATGCTCGCCTTTCAGCAGTTCCGGCGCACCGCAGGCAAATTCAACGTTCTCGACGGCACGGAGCACCTCTCCCATGGCGTCGTTGTAAGTCTTGCCGTGTTCTTCGGTGATCATCCGGCAGATCTCTTCGAGATTTTCCTCCATAAGATACTTCAATTTGAACATGACCTGGGCCCTTTTGGCCGGAGGGGTGTTTCTCCAGGCGGGAAAGGCCGCTTCCGCAGCGGCGATTGCCTCTTCCACCGTGGCCCTGGACGCCAGGGCAACCTGCCGGGTCACTTCGCCCGTTGCGGGGTTGAAAACATCCTGCAAGCGGTTGTCGGTACCTTCCGTGATTTCACCGTTAATTAAATGTACGACCTTGTTTTCCATTTTTTCCTCCTTGCGTTTATCCTTGGTTGTCGGGCTCTTTATGAGTTTTACGAACGCGTATTGGTGCGTCGACGGGTTCTCTGTGTACACCGGGGTACCGCGACGCTCCCTTTCGCCGGTGGGGTCAAGCCGGCCAAAACACCGCCACAGCCGCCCGACCAACACCAAAACGTGACTTTTCTGCGATTATCACCAATTGCAAAAGCCAATTTTACGAAATCACCCCATAACTGAAATGAAATATATCACATTCGTATACAACCTTGGTTAAACGCTTCAGTTTTCGATGTCAAGAAAAAAGATCAAGACATTTTCTGTATATTCGAATTAAATAATACTATATAATACGATATTCGTTGATCGATCATGCGGAGTCATGGAAGTGTATATTGTTTCCACCGCCGGCGGCAGGGGTGGAGCCTGAATTCGGAGTACCGGCGTCCAAACAACATTTCACAGGCGCCGAAAGGTGAGAGGGATATGGTTCAGAAAGCAAAAACAAGAGGGACGACCAAGGCGAAAACAGATGGCGCCGGCAGGAAAATCGACCGGATCGACCGGGAGATCATCGGCCTGCTGCAAAGGGACGGCAGGATATCCAACACCGATATCGGTAAGAGGGTCGGTATTTCGGAGGGCACCGTCCGTACCCGATTAAATCGGCTCATCGAAAACGAGATCATCCAGATCGTGGCGGTGAGCAACCCCATCAAGCTGGGGTTCAAGATCGTGGGACATCTGCGGATACAGGTGAAGACGGGCAAGATCGACGACGTGATAGCGGAGCTGAGCAATATAAAGGCCCTGTGGTTCATCGTGAAGACCACCGGGGCCAGCACGGGCATCGACGCCGAGTTCTTCACGCGCTCCCTGGAAGAACTGGACGCCCTTATCTTCGGGCAGGTCAACAGGATCGAAGGGGTCCTGAAAACGGAGACCACCCTGACCCTGGACTTCGCGAAGAGAAGGTACGACTGGGGGATTGCCGGGGAAGCGGAGTAGGCACCCGGCGTCGGCGCGGAATCGTTTCGACGACGTCACCGGGCTGCTTTTCCGGGCCACTGCCGCTCTCTTCCACAGGAAAAACGCGGGACAAATCGCAACGGCATAATGGATTTGCTCACCGAGGGAAATCGGTGTTTATATGAACATCGAATTGCTCAAGGCTCGAACGGGAAATACAACAAGCTCCGGAATGGATGCACAATACAGGGAATGAAAACCATATGCGCAACAAAACAGCCGTTGTTGTCGGTGCAACAGGATTGATCGGGCAGGCTTTGGTCGACCAGCTCGCCGAGGCCGACCATATCCAGAAAATCGTTACCCTTACCCGCCGCCCCGCCGCTCATCCAAATCCGAGGGTTCAAAACCGGGTCGTCGACTTCGAGCGCCTTGATAAGAGTGCGTCCCTGTTCAGGGGCGATTTTCTCTTCTCATGCCTGGGAACGACCCGCAAACAGGCCGGTTCTCTCCAGGCACAACGCCGAATAGACCTGGATTACCAGTTCAAGGCGGCGAAGCCGGCAGCGGACAACGGCGTTGGGCATTACCTGCTGGTTTCATCGAGCGGCGCCGATCCCCACAGCCGCAACGGATATATGAGGATGAAAGGGGAACTGGAACAAAGGGTGCGGGGCCTGCCGTTTACTCGCATCAGCATATTTCAGCCTTCGCTTCTGACGGGACAGCGCGGGGATTTGCGCATGGGTGAAAAACTGGGAAGTTTCATTTTACCGGTGCTGTGCCGACTGCCGGGGCTCCATCGCTATCGCCCCATTCAGGGAAAAGAGGTAGCCGCCAAAATGATTCGGGTAAGCCGCGCACCGGGAAAAACACTGGAACACTTTCGGCTGGACGAGATATTTTTTTAACGGGAAGACGTGACAGCTCCCCAAAACACAGGCCCTGGATTACCGGGCTTGATCATATCATCGGCCGACTTGGTTTCGGCTGGATGCCACCACCCAATATACCCCGATGGTTAAGGGTGCTGCGGGATGCGATCCACGCTTCATGTTCAATTGCCGGCCATGTGATGAAGCTCGATTATCCACTCCATCGACTCGCGGTCAAGAGGTGGGAATATTAAAGGCCTTCATCTTTCTATATAGGCTCTGGCGGCTCATCCCGAGTTCCTTTGCCGCCTTGCTCTTGTTCCACCTCACCGTGTCCAGGACCTGCAATATCTCTTCCTTCGAGGTCCCGGAGCGGGAAGTGCTTTCCTTCTTTAATATCTCCACGGGGAGGTGGGGCGGCTCCATCCCGCCGGTGGAACAGCAGATAAAGGCATGTTCCATTGCATGCCGCAGCTCCCTGATGTTTCCGGGCCAGGAATACTCCATGAAGGCCCTGTGCACATCGTCCGATATGCCGTGAATCCCTTTTCCGAACTGCTCGTTGAACACGCCCATGAAATGGTCCACCAGGAGGGGTATGTCCTCCCTTCTTTCCCGCAGGGGGGGCAGCTTGAGTTCCACCACCTTGACCCGGTAGTAAAGATCCTGCCTGAAACGCCCCTCGGCCACCTCGACCTTTAAATCACGGTTGGTGGCGGCCACCACCCGGACATCCACCTTGACCGTGGCCGAATCCCCCACCCTTTCAAATTCCTGCTCCTGGAGCACCCTCAGGAGGCGGAGCTGCATCCTGGGAGACATCTCCCCCACCTCGTCCAGGAAAATGGTGCCGCCGTCGGCCTGCTCGAAGCGGCCGGCCCTGTCCTTGACGGCCCCGCTGAACGCCCCCTTCACATGACCGAAGAGCTCGCTTTCGAGGAGGTTTTCCGGAAGCGCGCCGCAGTTGACCTTCACAAAGGGTTTGTCCCCGTGGCTTCCCTTATAGTGGAGGGCATCCGCCACCAGCTCCTTGCCGGTGCCGCTCTCCCCGGAGACCAGGACCGTTGTCTTTACGTCGGCAAGGTTTTCGATCAGCCCGTAGATCCCCTGGAGGGACTCGCTCTTTCCAATGATGTTGTGGCATTTGTGGCGCATCTTCATGTCCCGCTCCAGCATGAACAGGCGCGTCTGGTCCCGAACGGCGAGGATGCCGCCCATGAGATCTCCCTTTGAATCCTTCAGGGGAGATGCGGTGAGGTTCACCACCTGCCCCCTTTTTTTCCCATGCCCGCAGGAAACCTGGGAATACTCCACCGTTTTTCCCGTTTCAATACTCTCCTCAATCACCCTGATGCATCTTCCGCCGCAGGAAAGCTTCATGTTCCGAAGGGATCTGCCCCTGGATTTCCCGGCGGAAATACCGCATATTTTCCCGGCCGCGCGGTTCACCTCGATGATATCGAGATCCCTGTCAACGGAGATGAGCGCATCCTTCACGCTGGAAAAAATCGCTTCCAGGTTGGCCTTGTACCGCTCCTTTTCATCCACGACCCGCTTGAAGCGGAGGGCCGCCTCGGCGACCTTCAACAGGCCGTCCTGCAACACGGGCTTGGGAAGGTAATCAAAGGCTCCGAGCCTCACGGCCTCCGAGGCGGTCTCGATGGTGGGAACCCCCGTGATCATCACCACGGGGCATTGGCTGTTCTTCTCCTTCACCGCCCTGAGGATCTCGATGCCCGTGCGCCCCTTGAGGAGGATGTCCGCGAACACAAGGTCGAAGTCGTTCTCCCCGATCTTTTGAACGGCCGTGTCGTAATCCTCGGCCGTTGCCACGTCGTACCCCTCCTCGGAAAGAAAGCGCCCCAGGGTAAAACAGATATTCTCCTCGTCATCCACAATCAGTATTTTTTCGCTCATGATTCCTCTCCCGCAGGAAGTTCGATGATCACCCGGGTGTATTCCCCTTCCCTGCTCTCGATCTTCATCCTGCCCCTGTGGTCGCCGATGATGCCGTGGCTGATGGAAAGCCCCAGCCCGGTCCCCTCCCCCCCCGGCTTGGTGGTGAAAAAGGGGTCCATGATCCTTCCGATCACCGCCTCGGGGATTCCCAGCCCGTTGTCCTCGATAAGGACCCGCAGGCATTCCCGCTCCCCAACGGTTACCTTTTCCCCACTTATTTTAAGGGTTTTCACCGCCCCATCCCTGAACTCCTTGTGGGAGAGGGCAAAGCGGGCATTGTTGATCAGGTTCAGGAAGACCTGCTGGATCTGCTGCATGTGGCCAAAAATCCGTGGGAGGTCTTCCGGAAGGTCCACAGTGAGGGAGATGCCGCTCTTCACGAGCTGAACCTCGGTCAGGGCAAGGGTCTCGTCCATCACCGCCCCCATGGAAAGGGGCTTTTTGGAACCCTCTTTGTTCTTTGCAAAGGCCAGGAGGCTGCTCACGATATCGGCGATGCGGGTACCCTCGTTGATCATGCGCCTGGCGATATCGTTGTCCACGCCCTTTTTTTTGTCCTCGTTCCGCAGGATCTGGGCAAGGTTGATGACGCTGTTGATGGGATTGTTGATCTCGTGGGCGACCCCCGCCGCGAGCTCGCCGATGGAGGCCAGGTGGCCCGCCCGCATGGCCTCGGCGGCAAGGGCCTTTCGCTTGGTGATATCCCTGAAAACCGTCACCACGGTTTTGGGAAGCCCCCGGTCGTTCAGGGAGGCGGCATTGGTGGCTTCCCAGAAATCCAGGCTTGCGCCGTCCTCCCTGGCGAGGTTGATCTCCCGCTCCTTCATCCCCCCCTCCTCGAAGCAGCGCCTGGCCGAGCAGCCGTCGCAGGGGCGATCAAAGCCGGCAAAGATCTCGTGGCATTTCCGGTTTTCAAGGTTCCCTCCAAAGACCTCCCTTGCCTTGTTGTTGGCCCAGATGATGTTCAGCTCCTCGTCCAGCATCACCATATGGTCGTTGACGGCGTTGACGATGCCTGCCAGCTTCTCCTCCCCCTCCCGCAGGGCCTTTTCCGCCGCGATGCGGTCCGTCTCGTCGGAGTAAACGGTCACGATCTCGTTGGAGGGGAGCCTGTAGATGAAATAATCCCGCCACCCCTCGATGCGGTCGTCCCTGTAAAACGCGGCAGGAAAATGGGAGGGCACGCCCGTTCGCCAGACCTTGCGGATAACGGAGAAGAGGCCGAACGCCTCGATGCCGGGAAACAGCTCCCGGATGGATTTTCCCGCGAAATCGGCGGTTGTCAGCCTGTCGATAATCTCGACGGAGCGGTTGCAGTCAAGCCCGACGAAATCCTCCCCGTCCCCAACAGCCTCGTACACCGCCACACCGGCCTTGGTGTACTCGAATATCCCCCGGTATCGGTTTTCGCTCTCCGCGATGGCCTGCTTTGCCTCCTCGTGCTCCACCACCTCCTTTTTCAGCTCCCGCACCTTCTCATTCACGATGGTCCTGAGGGACTTGTTCCATCCCAGGACAACGAGCACCATGAGAAAGACCACGCCGGAAAAGACGATAAGGGTGATGAGCATCTTCCTGCCGATGACCGAAGGCCGCTCCAGGCGGATCCACTTGCCGTAGATCTCCCTTTTTTCCTCGGAGGTGAGGCTTGCCAGCCCCTTGTTGAGGATGGAGGTCAGTTCGGGCCAGTCCTTCCTGGGGGCAAAGGAGAGCTTATAGGTGAACCCCGTTTCTCCGGCCACCTTGAGGTTCGTGATCATTCCCTTTTCGATGTAGTAGGAGACGGTGGCGATATTGGCCACCATGGCGTCCACCATGCCGAAGGAGACCTTTCTCAGGCCGGTCTGAATATCGGGCACGAGATCCAGGTTAAGGTAGGGATGGTTCCGGGCAATGAAATCGTGGGCAACATACTTCTTCACCACCGACACCTTCATGCCCCTGAGCTGCTCAACGGTAAGTTCCCGGTCCACCTGCTGCCGGACGATGATCACGGCCGGCAGCTCAACAAAGGGGTTGGAAAAGTCGAGGAACTCCTCGCGCTGGTGGGTCTTGGAGGCGGCCGTTACAAGGTCGATCCGCCTGTCCTTTGCATAGTCGAGGACATGGGTCCATGCCGGGAAACGGACGATCTGCATCTCCAGTCCCACGCGCCCGAGCACGAGGTTGAGGTAATCCGCCACAAGGCCTCGGTACTCCCCAGCCGGGGTGAAATACTCGGCGGGGGGAAAATCCGGATCGGGCGCGCACCGGACCACGGGGTGGGCCCTGATCCAGGCTTCCTCTTCCGGCGTCAGGCCCAGGGAGCCCCTTTGCGTCGTCCATTCCCCCGCTCCAGCGCAGGCAATGCCCCCGGAAAGAAGGGTGCAAAGCAGCAATACAGCGACCACCTTACGCGGTAAACCAAACTCGAAGTACATAAATGCAACCCCACACTCTAATATATCAGATATTAAGTGTCACATTTATTACAGATTGTCCGGCTTTGTCAAGGTGGAACATACGGAACCACGGCGACATAGGGTGAGGGAGAGTTTCGGAAGGGCGATCCATGGCTTTTCGCCTTGGGCGCCCCATGTTTCATTGACAAACCGAACCATCCGCCAACCCTGCTTACCGGGTTGTGCTTACCGGTTCTGGAAGCCCTTCCGGAGACTCGGCGGGAAACAACTCGACGGGTTCCCCCGTCCCCGAGGAGTCCGATACTTCCGATGGTTCCCGTAAGAGCTCCACCAGGTCCTCGAACATCATGTAGAGGGCGGGCACCAGTACCAGGGTGATCAGGGTGGCGAACACGATGCCGAATCCAAGGGAAAGGGCCATGGGAATCAGAAACCTTGCCTGACGGGAGGTCTCGAAGATCATGGGCGCAAGCCCTCCGAAGGTGGTGATGGTGGTGAGCATGATGGGACGGAAGCGGTGCACGCCCGAGGCGTGGATCGCGCTATGGGTATCCTCTCCCTTGGCCCTTCGCCGGTTGGCAAAATCGATCAGGATCAGGGAATCGTTCACCACCACGCCGGAGAGGGCCACAAGGCCGAAGATGCTCATGATGGAGAGGGAGTAGCCCATGATCATATGCCCCACCACCACCCCCACGATCCCGAAGGGGATGCAGGCCATGATGATCAGGGGCTGATAGAAGCTTCTGAAGGGGATGGCCAGGAGGGCGAAGATCCCCGCGAGGGCGGCAAGGAAGCCCTGGGCCAGGGCGGACACGCTCTCGCGCATATCCGCCTGCCGTCCCTGGAAACTCCAGGTGAGTCCGGGATGGCGCCGCACCAGTTCGGGGAGAAAATCCGCCTTCAGGGAATCGAGCACCTGCCCGGTTTTGGACCGGGGCACCACGTCTCCTGAAACCGAGAGAATTCTTCTGCCGGCGCGTCGTTTGATCTCCGTGTAGGCGCGGCCCTCCTCCATGGCCACCACCTGCCGCAGGGGCGCTTCCACGCCAAGGGACGAGCGCAGCATCAGTGAAGAGAGGGCGTGTTCGGAAGCGCGCTCGTCCTCGGGCAGGCGCACGGTCACCTTGACCTCGTTCCGTCCCCGCTGGAGACGAAGGGCCTCGGCCCCGTAAAACGCGTGGCGCACCTGGAGGGCGGTTTCCCGGGCATTGAACCCCAGGCGCTCCCCCTCCTTTGTCATGGTGAAATCAAACTGGGCCTTCCCCCTTGCGCTGCCGTCGTCGATATCCTTTACACCGGGAAACAAGGCAAGTTCCCGTGCGAGGTCCTTGCCGGCGGCCGTGAGGGCGTCGATGCTCCTGTGGCTCAGTTCAACGGTGAGGCTGCTGCCCGAGCCGGGCCCCCCCCTGTCGGACTGGAACATCATGGATTCAAGGCCGGGAAGTTCCCCTGCGGCCTTTCGCCAGGCGGCGGTAAAGTCCGCCGTGCCCATGGGCCGGATCTCGGGATCGGTGAGCATCACCCGCACGGTCACCGTGTTCTCGTTGATGCGGGCAAAGGTTCCCCTGGCAAGGGTCTCTCCTCCATTTTCATCGATCACCTTTTCGGCGGCCCGGACAAGATGTCCCTGAACCGCCTCAACCCGGACGTCGGCCGAGCCGTAGGGAAGAACGGCGGAGGCAAAGGCGTAATCCGACTCCACCTTTGGAAAGAGGGTCATGCCCATGCGCCCGCTCATGATATACCCCACCGTGATCGCAAGAACCGCCGCCCCCACGGAAATGGTCAGATAGCGCCTTCTCAGGGTAAGGGAGAGGAACGGACCATAGAACTTCTGAACGAAACGGGTAAATCCCCTGGAAAAGCGCTGCTGAAACCGGGCAAGGCGACCGGTCGAACGCCTGCCGTGCGAAAGGTGGGCGGGCAGCACCAGGAGGGATTCCACAAGGGAGAGGGCGAACACGGTGATCACCACCACCGGGATCATCCGGAAGATCTTCCCGAGGGTGCCCGGCACAAAGAAGAGGGGCAGAAAGGCGATCATATTGGTGAGAACACTGAAGGTCACCGGAAGGGCGATCTCCCTTGCCCCCCGGATGGCCGCCGGCAAGAGCGGTTCCCCCTCCTTTCGGTGGTGAAAGATGTTCTCCCCCACCACGATGGCGTCGTCCACCACGATCCCCAGGGTGATGATAAAGGCGAACATGGAGACCATGTTCAGGGAAAAATCGGTGAGGGGCAGGACAAGAAATGCGCCGAGCATGGAGATGGGAATGCCCATGCTCACCCAGAACGCCAGCCTGGGCTCCAGAAACAGGGCCAGGCAGATGAAAACGAGGCCGAGCCCCATATAGCCGTTTTTGAGAAGCAGCTCCGCCCGCTGCCGGTAGATATGGGAAAGATCCCTGCGAAGTTCGCAGCCGATCCCCTCGGGAAGTCCCTCGCTGAACTCGGCCACCCTTGTCTTTGCAGCGTCCGCCACCTCTATGGGGGTCTGGTCCCCCACCCGGTAGACCTCCACCTCCACCGCCGGAAGTCCCTTGAAAACGGCTTTCCTGTTGGAATCGGAAAACCCCTCGCGGATCTCCGCGATATCCCCCAAAAGCACCCGGGAACCGTCTCCATGGGTGATAATCGGTATGGCCACGTACTCCTTTGCCAGCTCCTTGCGCTCCCGCATGCGGATAAGGATCTCGCCGCCGTCCGTATCCAGGGCGCCGCCGGGAAGCTCCACGGAGGCGTTGCGGATCCTTGCCGCCACCACCGCAAGGGTGAGCCCGTAACGCCTGAGATTTTCCTGGGGAACCGTTACGTGGATCTCGTAATCCCGTATCCCTTCGAGGGAAACCTGGGTGATGTTCGGGTCCTGGAGCAAGAGGTCCCTCAGCTCCTCGGCCTTTTCCCCGAGAACGGCTTCGGTCTGGTCGCCGTAAACGGAATAGGAGATCACGTCCCGCTTGCGGCTTGCCACGGAAACAACGGGTTCCTCGGCCTCCTCGGGAAAGGAGGTGATGCCGTCGATCTCGCTTTCCACCTCCCGTGCAAGGGTCTGCAAACTCACCCCTTCGAGGGCTTCCAGGGAAACCACGCCCGATCCCTCCCGGGCTGTGGAGTTGATCTCGTTTACCCCGTCAAGCCCCTGGAGGGCCTCCTCGACGGCAAGGATGATCCCCCGCTCCACCTCCTCGGGGCTCGCCCCGGGATAAGCAACCGAAACGTTCACGATGCCGAGGTCGAACTCCGGAAACACCTCCTGCTTGACCTTGCTCGCCATGATCAAGCCTCCCACCAGGAGAACGATCATAAGGAGGTTCGATGCCGTGCTGTTCCCCGCCATCCACGCCACGGCGCCCTTTTGCCTGTTAAACCCGCGATGCTCCGCCATGCTGTCCTTCCATTCCGCCTTGTATTTTCCCCCGGCTCTTTTCCGGAGTTAAACCGCCGTTTTTCTTTTTTCCCGGTAGCTGTTTCTGCTTATTCGTTTTTCTCTCCGGCCAGTCCGATTTTTCCTATATTGCAGGCTTTGCGGATGCTTCCAGTCTTGCCGATTTTACCGGATTTTCCTCTGTTTCCGGTTTTTCCATCTTTCCGGCTTTTCCGTTTTTACCGATCTTTTCGAGGGGATCATTCACTTTACCCGACAGCTCTCGATCGTCGTTACCCGAACCTTGACCCGTTTCGGCGTCACCCGCCAAACGGCGAGATTCACCGGACATGCGAAGCCGCATCCCCTCCACGGGTGCCGACAGCTCGGAAACGATCAGTGCATCTTCCGGCGACAGCCCTTGAGAGACATACAAAAACTCCCTGTCGCTCCATACGGATCGGACGTTTCGGATGGCCAGGCTCCCGCCGTCCGCCACCCAGATGGAATTTCCTTCACGAACGGCTGAACGGGGAACGGGCAATACGTTTTCAAGGATGTTACCCTCTATGGTCACGGACACGTAACTGCCGGTGAGAAGGGGCGCCTCATCCCCGCCGGGGGAAAGTCCCAGGGGGTCGGCCACCTCCACCAGCACCTTTGCCATACGGCTTTCCGTCACATCTCCCAGAAGGCGGATCACCCTGCCGGAACGCTCGGCACCGCTGATGGGCCGGACCTGGACAAGGCTCCCCTTTTCCCCTTTGCCTCTGGGAAAACGGATCCAGCCAAGGCGGTCCTGGGGCACCGTTGCCTCGACCCATCCCCTGTCCGTTCCATCCAGAACGGCCAGGCTGTCCTGGGTGCCCACCTGCCCTCCGATTTCCACGGCCTTTGATTTCACCACGCAGTTGAAGGGCGCCCGCAGCACAACCCGCGTAAGGAAGAGCTTTGCCTGGGCAAGCTCCGCGCGGGCCGTTGTGAGATCCGCTTCCACCTTTGCAAGCTGGGGAGCACGCAGGGCAAGTCCCCTGTCCCCGACGCTTCTGCCCGAGGTTTTCTCCATGAGCCGAAGTTCTTCCCGCGCCACGTCCCCGCGCCCCTTTTCAAGGGCCAGCTCCGCCGCCGCCCGGCTCACAAGGCTCTCCTGTTTTTGCACCGCGATCTTATAGTCCGAGGGATCGAGCTTCAGGATCACATCTCCCTTTTTAAAGACGCCCCCCGGCACGAACTCCTCCGAAACCCAGATCACCCGTCCCGTTACCCGCGCCTTGAGGTCGACCGTCAGCGCCGGCATCATGGTTCCCATGGCGGAGATCTTCACGGCCCGGGTCACCGCCGGCACCTTTGCCACCTCCACCAGGGGGGTCTTGTCCTTTGGCCGCCGCTTCTTTGCCGTGGGTTTCGTCATATAGAGCTGCCGCGCGAATCCCAGCCCCGCCACGATAATGACGATGGGAACGAGGAACCTGACTGTTTTTCTAAACCAACTGCCTGCCATTTTTTTCTCCCTTATATTCCAAGCCGCAAGAAGGAGGGATAGTTCATTGCCGCAAATTGCGAAAAACCTGAACCGAACTTTCATTTATAGAAAACCTGTCGAAGAACAAACCCTCCAGGCCCTTATCAATCCGGTCCTCCGGCTTCCAACATCTTTTTTACCCCACCTGCGGCGTTCTCGGGCGGACGTGCCAGGGCTTTTTCGGTCCAGTTGCCCCCCAGGGCGCGGTGGAGGCCGATGCGAAACTTGATCAGGGCCGCCCGTTGCCGAACCAACTCCCGCTCCAGTTCCTGAACGCTCCGAAGCTCGATCAGCATGGGCAAAAAGGTTTCGACCCCCCTGTCGTAGCGGGTTCCCGCTTCCGCATACGCCCCCCGGGCCGCTTCCAGTGCTTTTTCCAGGCCTCGGACATGGGCCAGCTGCTGCTGTTCATTCACCAGGCTCCCCTCCACTTCCCGGAGGGCCGTGAAAACCGTTTTCTCATAAGTTGCAAGCCGCTCCGTCACAAGGGCGCGCTCCTCTTCCACCTCGGCCTTCCTGTGCCCGCCGTCGAAAAGGGGCGATGCGAGGCTTCCGGCAAGGGAACTCACCCATTGATCCAGAAGAATGCCGCTCCCCACGCCGCTGTATCCGAAGCTGCCGGTGAGATTGATCGCCGGAAGCCGGTTTGCCCTTGCCGCCGCCACATCCCAGTCGGACGCGGAAACCCTGAGCCCCGCCGCGCGTATGTCCGGTCGCATGGCCAGAAGGTCCGCCGGGAGCCCGGCCGGGGGAACCGGCAGGAGTTCGGGAAGCGCCGCGTCCCCGATGCCAAGATCCGTGCCGGGCGCCTTTCCCATCAGAAAGGCCAGCGCGAAAAGGAGCTCCCGCTCCTGGGCCTTCACGGGCGGAATGGCCGCGCGGGAACGCTCCAGCACCTCCCGCTGCTGCATCACCTCCAGCACGGAACCCATGGATTTTTCAAACCGGAGCTCCTGTAGGCGCACCAGGGTCTCGTTGGTTTCCACCTGTTTTCCAAGAAGCGCCAGCCCGTTGCGGGTGGCGATCAGATCCACCCAGTTTGACGCCACCTCCGCCGCAACGGTCATGGCGGCCGCTTCCAGGTCCGCCCGCGCCGCCGCCCCGGACAGTTCCGCCGAGGTCTGAAGGGCCGAAAGCCGCCCCCAGAGGTCCATTTCGTAGGAGGCCCCAAGGCCCAGGGAGAGGCTGCTCGTATGCCCCGAATTCCTCGCATCGTTTCGGGAGAGATCGGAATTTACATTCAGCTCCGGATTCAACGCGGCTCCCGCCTTCACGGCGCCCCAGCGGGCCCGATCCAGCCGTGCCCACGCCTCCCTGAGGGTGAAGTTCCCTCCCAGCGCATCGTTTACCAGCCGGTTCAGCTCGGGGCTGTTGAAACTCTCCCACCATGCCCCCCCGTCCGCTTCTTCCGAATCCGGATAGAGGGTGAACTGCTCGGGGATTCCCTCGGGCAGGGGCTCCCTTGGGGCGGGAGTAAAGGGGGAGCACCCCGAAACAAGCACCGCCGTTAAGAGCAAGAGGAGAAACATGTTTTTCAAAGGGAAAGAAGAGATCCCGCAGAACAAGCCGAACCCGGAACTCCCTTTCCCACAAACGGATTGCTTCCCCCCGTTCCCGTCGAGAGTCGCCCCCGGCCGGCTCATCATATAAGTTCCAAACGCCGTAATTTGTCGGTTTCTATTCAAGCTCACTCCTTTATTATTCAAGGCATCGACATGAAAAATTCGGTGTATTTTTTCAACGCCGGACGATTTTTTCCAAACGAAAAAACGATCCGTTTTAAGGAAATGATGCCGATTCACAACTTCAATTCCCGGCAAGCAGAAGACGCAGCCTTTTTCTCCCGCGTACCAGAAGCGATTCCACGGCCGAAACGCTTGTCCCCATGGACTCCGCGATCTCCGCGTACGAGAACCCTTCGGTATGCCTCAGCAAGACCGCCGTGCGTTGGCTTTCGGGCAGGCGCCCGATCCCCCTTGAGAGGGTATCGGTCAGCTCCTTGCCGTTCAGGGTGTCCAGGGGTGTTTTTTCATGTACGGGTTCGGGCAATGTTCCGGGAATGTCGGGCCGCTTCTTTCGAACATGGTCGATACAGAGGTTCTTGGCGATTTTATACAGCCAGGCCCTCAAGCCGGCTTCGGGCCGCCAGCCCTCCGCATTCCGATAGAGCCGGAGAAAGGTCTCCTGGGCCACGTCCCTGGCCTCGTCGGCGTCCCCCAGAAATCGGCACGCAAAATCCAGCACCCCTCCCTGGTACCGCCGCAGGAGCTCCGCGAACGCCGGCTCACTCCCCTTCGCCAGCGCGCGCATCAGCTCCGGATCCGAAGCCTTTCTCCATCTCTTTCGGAACATGCCGACCGTCATTTTTCAGAGCCACCCCGATGATGCCCGCTCCGCTCCCGGATATATTTTGCCAAAAGCCGGAAGAACTCCCTTGCCTGCTCCGGCTCCATCACCTTTCGGATACGGGCAATATGCTGGAATTTCATTTTTTCCAGTTCCATCTCCATGGCCGTGATCTCTTTGAATTGAGCCTTTACTACCTCGGGATCCGGAGTCCCTTCCACTCCCATAAGATCGAGAAGCGCCAGTTTTTTCTCCCTTGCACGATGCTTGATCTTACCCATTTCGGCCATGTTTTTGTCGATAACAAGGTTCACCTCCCGCTTTTGCCCGGGCGATAGATTCATCTCCTCGATAACCCGTTCGCGGATATGGGCAAAACGCCCCGGCCCTTTCTTGTGGATTGTCCGGTCCATAAAGGCATAGCCCGCATAACCGATAAACCCGATATTGAGGCAGACCGAAAAGAGTATCAGGAGCCTGCCCGCCGAAATTTTCATAAATCCTCCTCCATGAAAAAATCCTGGAGATACGCATCCTCGCTCCCCACGGAAACCGAACCGTTGCCCATGGCAAACAGGGGCCCGTCTCCCGCCCCCGGCATCATCAGGGGACTTGCCGCGTGCCCCAGCAGAAGCCCCAGCAGAAGGCCCGCTGCCACCGTTCCCATTACGAGGCGACGCCAGCCAAAACCCCTTTCACCCCATTTTTGAAATCGCTCTTCCCCCTGGACTTCCCCGCGCCATGCGGCCATGGTCTCCCGTGCCGCCCTTTCCCGTCCGCCGCCCCCCGGAAGGTTCCCGAGGGCTTCGTGAAACAGGCGAAGCTCCGATTCAAGACGCCGGCACTCGAAACAACCGCGCAGGTGCTCCTCAACCCCTCGGGCTTCCCCATCATCCAATGCGCCGTCAATCCATGCCCCAAGTTTTTCCTCGTCAAGATGTGTCATTTTCCTCCTCCCCTCGAAGTGTTACAGGCGCCGTCCCCCCACCCGGGACGGCGGAAGCAACACGCTTCACACATATAACGAATGAAACATAAAAACCCTGCACAAAAAAAGTTGAAAGCGGAAAAAAAATCGATTCATCTCGTTTTTGCTTTTTATTTCAAGGCTTGCCGGGTAAACTGTGTTTTCGATCGGGCACAGCCGGCGGTATCGAATTTCACTCCGATCCGGCCACGGTAAAAAGCCGGGCTCCTTTTTGGCTTCCGACCGGTTCGCGGTTTGAAATCGTTTATTTCAAGCCCATCAAAATGGTGATCGGTGGGCTACCACGCTTTTTACGAATGTATAAAGAATGATGAACAGGTGAAAAAAGTCGATCTCCCCAAAAAGGATCGCACTGTCTTGTCATCGTATTGCTCTTAAACAGGAAGCAGGCGCGTCTGAACAATCGATTCAAGACTTTATCAGAGGGTATCAAGAGTAGAGGTGCACAATGACGACATTAAATGAACGGCTGAACAGGGGCGAGGTCATTATCATGGACGGCGGCATGGGCACCGAGCTGGAACGTCACGGCGTCCCCATGAGCGGGGTTGCCTGGTGCGGCGAGGCGGTCAATACCCATCCTTCTGCCATCCGGCAAATCCATGAGGAGTTTATCGAGGCGGGCGCCGATATCATCATCACCAACACATTTGCCACCGCAAAGCATGTTCTGGAGCCGGCCGGGCTGGGCAAGCAATTTCGAGAGCTCAACACCCGCTGCGTCACCCTTGCAAGGGATGCAAGGGACGCGGCTTCCAGCGGGCCCGTTTATATCGCGGGGTCCATATCCACATTCAATCCCGGGAACAACCCTGATTATCGCCCCACCGCCGAACAGGCAAAGGCCAACTACAGGGAACAGGCGGAGGTACTGGCGGAGGCGGGGGTCGATCTGATTATTATGGAGATGGTGCTCGATATCGAACATGCGGGATATGCCGCAAAGGCCATTATCGATACCGGCCTGCCGCTCTGGTTGGGTTTCAGTTGCAAAACCGCCGAGGACGGCACCTCTCTCCTGTTCCGGGAAACACATACCCTGGCCGAGGGCCTGGATGCCCTTCTGCCGCTGAAACCGGAGCTTGCCGCGATCATGCATTCCGATATCGAGGATGCCGAACCGGCCATGAAGATTCTGGCCGAGCGCTGGAGCGGACCAAAGGGCGCATACCCCCATTCCGGGCATTTCGAGATGCCCCACTGGCAGTTCGATTCCGTTATCTCCCCTGCCGCGTACGCGGAGCTTGCACAGCAGTGGGTAAAGGACGGCTATCAGGTCGTGGGCGGCTGTTGCGGACTTGGGCCGGAACATATCAGAGCTTTAAAGGAAAACTTGCCGACTCTTATTCCACAAATTACCCCGCCACAATCCGAATAGCGTTCAACGGCATACCAAGCTGGGCCAAATGGCGAAACCGGAAAAGTAAGTTCAGCCGGATAAGAATGTTGTTTTCATATATGGCCGACTCAAAGTGGAGTTCCACTATATACATCCTTTATGCTGCGGTTTTCCATGAAAAATGTGCTTCGCACAGTAGATATACATACAAGTAACCAGGAAAGCGGTTTTATATAAGGCTGGGAAATGTTTGCACCATGGGCCGCCCCGGTGTAATGATGCCGGCAATAATCGCTCCGGTAATGTGTATGCGGGAAATATAACCCTGATCAAAAACAGGTATTGAAAAGAGACACCGATCAGTGACGGCTCCCAAGGATAAATCCAAGGGTTTTACGGCTTGAAGGCCAGAAATATAAAAGAGATGACGATGCAAGAAAATTTATGGTTCAAACACGCGGTTGCCTTTGCCGTTCGCACGCGCGGGGAGATGTGGGGCAAGCATAACGCCGAGGTACTGGCGTTTTTATTCAACTACGGATTCAGGAACAGCTTTGTCAGGGAATGCCTGATGGGGTGGAACAGGCGAATAAAGACGCGGAACCCGGAGGACTGGGGAGTGGAATTCGGGGATAAGCTGGTAATCCCGGCGGGGCTTGTGATCCCTTATGTTGTGGGTCAAAAACTCCGGAAGCTGACCGTTGTCCAGCACACCGTGGGCTCAAGCAATCTGAAGAGCGTTGTTCCGGGAAGCGCTCCTATATCAATGGTATTCGGAAAGGGCTCGATAGTTGCGGTGGTGGAAAATATCCTCGACGGCCTGCTGCTGCACCAGGAACTGGATAACGCGGTGACCGTTATCATTCCCCACGACTTGGGGACTCCCGCAGATTCCCATGTTGAGGCCCTGCTTCGGGAAGCCTGCGATATTCATTTCTTTCCGGATAGATTTTCGGAGGCCGTTTCATCCACCGAAGACTGGAGTACGTTTATGTCCGGTGCCGCACCCCATGAATATCATATCCTTGATGAGATGATCGCGGCTTGTCGACCTTCCGAATAAATAAGTTATCCTCCCGTAAGATGGAACAATCCTGGAGAGTATTCGTTCTCGAAGCTTGGCTTGCCCCATACACAACCATGTTCCAACGCCAAGGTTCCGTAAAAGTTGTTTTTTTCACTAAACCAAATGATTCGGGTGAACCGGATGATTCGGTGATTCGGTGATTCGGTGATTCGGTGATTCGGTGATTCGGTGAGTCGGTGAGTCGGTGAGTCGGTGAGTCGGTGAGTCGGTGAATCGGATGAAACTACCAGGGGTGAAACGTTATCCACTCCCCTGTAACCAATTTCGATTCCCGTTGGGGATCACCGGTATTGCGCAAAAACAGCTTTCCGCACCTTATCCAGAGTCCCGTCCTTTTCCATTGCCGTCATCAGCGAATTCAAGCGGGGCAGGATCTCGGCAAAGGGGGATTTTTTTCCAACGCAGAGGTGCCATTGGGTCGTGTCCATGACATTGGAAAAACCGACGATCTGTCCCGTCAAATTGAGCTTCATCAGCTGGTAGTCGATCAGTGCCTCCTGCTCGATATACACGTCAATTCGATTGAACTTCAGAAGCTCCAGAATTTTTTTTGAGTCCGGAATGATCCGAAGGTGTTTGACCCCCGAAAGGTGGGTCATGTGCCATCCCCCGCCGAGAATATGAGCGTTCACAAGGTGGGTGCGGCGTTTCAGGTCATCCAGTCCCCTGATGGTTCCGATCTCCTCCAGGTAGGGATTCCCCGCACCGGTGTAAATTACGAAGCGCGAGGTAAAAATTGGGAGGGTGCTGAAATCAGTATACTTTGCCCGCTCCTTGTTGGGAATCGTGAAAAAGGCGTCCCGATCTCCCCGCCAAACCAGCTTCTGGGCACGGGCCCACGGGAACACTTCATGACTCAATTCCATATTCAAACGCCGCCCCAACAGCTCATCAAGGAGGTCCACAAGAATCCCGACGGCCCTTCCCTCCTTATCGCTCCAGGAAAATGGCTCGTACCCGGCGGCGTAAACGATACGCATTTTCCGGGCCTCCGCCCGCGCCTGATCACAGGGAAAACAACAAACCGAAAAAATCACCATCCAGATGATCATTCTTCCAGTCCCCATTCAACACCTCCTATCATTTTTACCCTGCATCGGCGGGGCCGATAAAACCCGAGGCGGTTTCAACGGCCCCTTCAAGGGCGGAACACCCCGAGCCGCCGGCGGTTGTGAAGATACTTCGGGATTGTTCCGGATATGTGTCGATCAAGCTGTTTTCAGGTAAACCGCAAGATCTTGTGGTGCAATGGGCGGATTATATGAAAAATGAAGAGGCAGGTCAAATTCCCATTTCAGGGATCGGGAAAGAACAATATCTGCAACAACACTTGCTTCGCATTCGTACAAGCGGAGCAATAAGTCTCCAATTCCCCGATACAGATGAACCGAGGGTATGGTTTGTGACAACTCCAGGCCCCTTACAAGATTCCAGGGGAACGCCCCCGCCGAAGCATGCGGGTTGAAGGGGCGAGGGAATTGACACCACCGTACACCAACCCGTCATGAATGAAAGAATGACTTTGACGAACCTGTGCAACAGGTGTTTCCACGATGGAAAGAAGGCGTTCGATCCGTTCCCGGGTGGGCGGATGGGTCTGCATGAGGGAGGGCGCCCTGCCCCAGCCCGGCATAAGAAGCCTTCGAAAGAGGCTGCCCCTCCCCTGCTCCAGCTTTGCCGGCGCGGAGGCAAGTCCCTTGGGGTCCCCGGTCAGAAGGGAACTTCCCAGGTCGGCCTCGAACTCCCGGGTGCGGGAGAGGGCGAGTTGCAGTAGGGTGCTCAGGGAGGGGGCGAACACCACAAAGAGAAAAGCGGACATGGGAACCTGGACCCGGCCCAGCAGCACGGCGGGAAGAAAGAGGATAAAAAGAATCTGTCCAAGGAGGGAGATATGAGCGGTGAGTCTGGTCACAAGACCTGCCAGGCCCATTATTCCCATGTCGTTGTTTTTGATATGGGTGATCTCGTGCCCTAGGGAAAGCCGGCCCTATCCCGAATCGCCGGCGGCAATACGTTCGAGGCATTTCCCCTTTTCAACAAAGTCGTTTACCTGTTCAACGGCACCGGAGCAGCACTCCACCATGCGAAGGACCTCGCCGTATACCGGATCATCCCTTCCCAGGAGCGTTTCGGTTTTCTCCATCAATGCCCTTCCCCTGTTCCTGTACGACGTGAGGGATCCGAGCAGCTGCTTCCTGATCTCCTGTTTTTTCTGTTCGGCACTCATCACCGGCATCAGCCTTCTGATGGATGCCTCCACCAGAAGGTCCCGGGCCACCCGGTGCTTTCTTGCGATTTCGTTCAGAACTTCGAGGGAGTTTCGGCTCAGCACCATGGTCTTCTGGTGGCGATGCTTTCCGGGCGGCCCCGCATCCCTCCTTCCGCCCGCAATCCGCATGAGCACGGCCCTGTCCTCCACAAGCTGGTCAAAGAGGGATTTCTGCTGCACCCCAAGCTGGGCCGCCGCCACGCTGAGCAGCTCGATCACCTGAACCGGCAGGCGGAAGGTTGCCCGCACCGACTGCCGTCCCCTTAGTTCACCCGGATTCAGCTTCAAGCCTTCATCCTTTCGTTCTTCAGGTTCATTTTCTTTCCGCGCCATGTTCCGCTCCTTTCCCGCCCCGGACCGTTCCAACGGAGATTGAGCTGAGCGCATTGGCGATGGAGCCGTTTCATGGGTTATCCGGGGCTTTTTTGTCCGTGAAAAATTGGGGTTTCATGGGTGAATTCCGTTTTCGGGGGCCGGCGCCCGCATTCCGCGCGGGCGCCGGTTCCCGGGGATTTATCATGCCGCATTGATCGTGATCCTGCGGGGAACCGCCTTTGCGACCTTGGGGAGGGTGAGGCGAAGCACGCCGTCTTCAAGTTTCGCGTCGATGCGCTCCTGGTCGATCTTCTCGGAAAGGGAAAACTGCCTGTAATACTTCCCCACACCGTATTCCACCAGGACCGTCTCGCCGTCCTTGACTTCCGTTCCGCCGATCTCCCCGGTGAGGGTGAGGGTGTTCTCCTTGAGATCGATGCTCAGGTCCTCTGGTCCCACTCCGGGCAGATCCGCCAGAAGTACGAGTTCCCCTTCGTTTTCGAGGATATCCACGGGCGGGGTGTATACCGGACCCGGTTTGGTCTTCTCGGCTGCCTGCTCCACTTCCTGTTTTTCGTTTACGGTGAGATCCTTGGTTTCTTTCTCGGTCATGATCTGTTCCTCCATTATATATATTGAACTGTCGTTTAACGGCTCTCTTTGGGTTGCCAGCCTGAGGGGCCTTGCGGGGTTTCCGGCTCGCCCTCCGTTATATCTTCTTAATTCCGCTTTTGAATTTCGCTTCTGTCCCCGGAGTCGCCAATTGCAATGCCGTCGATCCGATCCCTGCATAAGCCGTTCTTTCGGCGATGCCGTTCCCGGTGGGGCATGCCCCGATGCGGGGGCTCAACCGGTTTGCACCGTTGCTCAGGCGTCTTGCTTTCGGCCTGGACGCTCCGGCGGGCTTCCTGCGGCCTCCATCAGTTGATGGTGATCCTGCGGGGTTTGACAACCTCGGCCTTGGGAACGCGGATGGTAAGAACCCCGTTCTTCATCCCCGCCTCGATACCTTCGGGATTGATCTCGCCGGGCATTGCCAGAACCCTGGA